>Ga0209018_1001311_pt1 | contig 20446 bp, 15 predicted proteins | sample YNPBryBLVA2012_FD_185814 | JGI IMG/M metagenome (GOLD analysis project Ga0209018, IMG submission 185814) | Anoxygenic and chlorotrophic microbial mat microbial communities from Yellowstone National Park, USA - YNP Bryant BLVA 2012 (SPAdes)... ...
CTCACCGATGATCCGTTTGGCATTTTCGATGTTGGACATTTCCGTCTCCAAGTTGGAGCGGGGGATTGGGTGATTGGGTGATTGGGTGATTCGTCCTTCGTCCTTCGTCTTTCGTCCTTCGTCCTTCGTCTTTCGTCTTTCGTCTTCCGTCCTTCGTCTTTCGTCCTTCGTCCTTCGTCTTTCGTCCTTCGTCCTTTGGCTCATTGACTCGGCTCTACCGTCTGCGTTCGCACACCCGTCTTGGCATCGAAGATGTGATACCGTTTGAATCCAAGCCACACGCGCTCGCCCGGTGGCGCGTCCTGCGCGATGGGAATTTGCGTCACCACGTGGTTCTCACCGACGCGCACAGTGACAATGTTGATGCCCTTGAGCGGTAGTGCGAGTTTATCCGCGATGACGCCGGGCAGGCAATTTTCCTTTTCCTCGCGCAGAACGAGCACGTCCTCCGGTCGCGCGCCGATTTTCATTCCGGCGAGTGATGCCGCGACGCGCGCGCCATCGAGCCAATTGATTGGTGGCGTCTCGATGCCCAGTTTCAAGAATTCCGCGATGAAGACGTTGCGCGGGCGCATGTAGATTTCCGCGTACGTCCCAACCTGTTCGATTCTGCCCGCGTCCATAATCGCAATCAAATCGGCAAGGATGAACGCTTCGTTCTGATCGTGCGTGACGTACACCGTCGTGATGTTGAATTGCGTCAGGAGCATCTTGAGATTGACGCGATATTTCTCGCGCAATTTCGGATCGAGATTGGAGAACGGCTCGTCGAGCAAAAAGAGCGCGGGATCGCGCGTGATGCAGCGCCCCAGCGCAACGCGCTGCTGCTCGCCGCCGGAAAGTGTCGGAGGAAAACGGTCTTGCAGGTACTCGATTTCGACGCCGAGCAGTTCGGCGGTGCGTTTGTACTTTGCCGCCGCTTGCGCGTCGAGTTCCGGCGTTTTCTTGCGAAAGAAAAAGTACGAGAGGATGTTCGTCTTGACCGTCAGGTGCGGATAGAGTGCGTACCCTTGAAACAACATTCCGATTCGCCGTTCACTTGGCGGCACGGTCTTCATATCCGTCCCGTTGAACAACACCTCGCCTGAATCGGGCGGAATCAGTCCCGCGATGATTTTGAGGAGCGTCGTTTTGCCGCAACCGCTGGGTCCCAAAATCACCATCGTCTTGGCGTGTGGAATCGTCAAGTTCAGATTGGTGATGTTAAACGGTTTGCGCGACCGAGCGCCACTCACCTCGCGCGATGGAAAAGGGAATGTGAAAATGCCGGATTCGGGTCGAAAGGTCTTGCAAATGTTGACTAGTTCGATTTTTGCCATAAGGATTACTCGGAGCAGGTGATTGTGATTGGGTGATTGTGATTGGGTGATTAGGTGATTAGGTGATTAGGTGATTCGTCGTTCGTCCTTCGTCATCCGTCCTTCGTCGTTCGTCCTTCGTCCTTCGTCATCCGTCCTTCGTCGTTCGTCCTTCGTCATTCGTCTTTGGCTCATTTGAATTATACCACAGAATCAGGGGGCGTTGGAATACGTTCGTTGTTGAAAACGCGCGGAATCGCGCTATAATTCAAACGAGGTGACCGATGTTTCTGTGGCTTGGCATCGCGCTGGTTTCCGCAGCGGGGCTGGCGTTCGAGATCGCACTCACGCGTCTCTTTGCCATCGCCCAGGGCTATCACTTTGGCTTTTTGGCAATCAGTCTCGCGCTGTTGGGCTTTGGCGCCAGTGGCACCGCGCTCGCGCTGCGTCCCGCGCTGACACGCGGCGCCGTGACCGCGCGCTTGACGCACATCGCACTTGCCTTTTCGCTTTCCCTCATCGCGAGTTATTTGGCAATCAACTATTTGCCCTTTGACTCGTACCGCATCGTGTTCGAACGCGCGCAACTAATCTACTTGGGGCTGTACTATGGCGCGCTCGTCGCGCCATTTTTTATCGGCGGCATTGGCTTGGGGTTGCCGCTTGCCGCGTTCCCCGCACACACCGCGCGCGCCTACGCCGCGAATCTCGTCGGCGCGGGCTTGGGCTGTCTTGCCGCGCTCGGCGCGCTCAGCTACTTGGGCGAAGTGCGCGCCGTGATCTTTGCCGCGCTCCTCGCCGCGCTGGGCGCGTGCGCGTTCGCGCGCGCAGCCAGGCAACGCACGCTCGCGCTGGCGGGCGCGCTGGCGCTGCTGTGGAGTGTGCTCCTCATCGCGCCGCCGCCATTCTTCGAGGCGCAGATTTCGCCGTACAAAGGGTTGAGCCAAACACTGCGCTTGCCGGACGCGCGGCGCGTCTTTGCCGCGTCCAACGCCTTTTCGCGCGTCGAGGTCGTCGAAAGTACGGCGGTGCGTTCCGCGCCGGGACTGGCGCTGACGTATCGCGGCGAGTTGCCAATGCAGCGCGCGCTGTTCGTAGATGCGGAAGGTGTTTGCCCGCTGACCGATGCCGCGCCCGCCGCGCTGCTCGATGCGTTGCCGGTGACGTTGGCGTATCGTCTGCGTCCGCACGCGCGCGCGCTCGTTCTGCAACCCGGCGGCGGACTCGAAGTGCTTGCCGCGTTGAACGCGGACGCGCGCGAAATCGTCATCGTCGAAGAAAATCCCCTCGTTGCGCAGGTGGCGCGCACGTACGCGCCGCGCGCGTTTGGCGATGCGCGGGTGCGCGTCGTCACGCAGAGCGCGCGCGGTTTTGTGGCGCGCTCGCGCGAGACCTTCGACCTGGTGCATCTCGCGCTCAGCGAGCCATTTCGCCCGGTGACCGCCGGCGCGTACGCGCTCGGTGAAAATTATCTCTACACGCGCGAAAGTTTCGCCGAATTCTTGAACCACTTGAACGAGGATGGCATCCTCGTCGTCAGCCGTTGGCTTCAACTGCCACCAACGGAAGAGACGCGCGCGGGCGCGCTGCTAATCGAGGTGTTGGAAGAACACTTGGCGCGGACAAGCGATCAACCCGTGTCCGTCGCGGAGCATGTTCTCGCGCTCCGTTCGTTCTCGACGATGCTGTTGCTGGTCAAGCGGGTGCCGTTCACCGCGCGCGAAATCGAAACCGCGCGCGCGTTCGCCGAGCAGCGTCAATTCGATTGGGTGGCGCGCCCCGGCATACGTCTCGAAGAGACGAATCGCTTCAACGTGTTGCGCGAGAACGAGTACTATCGCGCGTTCCAGCCCCTCCTGGATCGCGCGACGCGCGCGACATTCCTCGCCAATTACGCGTACGACCTGACCCCGCCGACCGACGAGCGTCCGTTCTTTTTTCACTTTTTCAAGTGGGAACAATTGCCGCAGACCTTACAATTGATCGGCAAGACGTGGCAACCATTCGGTGGCAGCGGCTATCTCATCTTGTTCGCGCTACTCGCGTTGAGCGTCCTCACGTCGGTTGGGTTGATTGTGTTGCCGTTGGTGGGGTTGCGCGCGCAGTGGGGAAGCATCGCCGCGCGCGTGGGGGGCGAGATGGTGTACTTTGCGGGGTTGGGCATTGGCTTTTTGTTCGTCGAACTTGCGCTGATTCAACGCTTGATTCTGTTTCTCGATCACGCGGTCTATGCGTTCGCGACCGTTTTGTTTGCGTTGCTGATCGCCTCGGGCGCGGGGAGTTTCGTCTCGGCGCGCGTATCGTTGCGCGGCGCGCTGGGCGCGCTCATCGTCTTGATTCTGCTCTACCCATTTTTGCTTCCCCCGATTTTTCAGGCAACGCTCGGCGCGCCGTTTGCCGCGCGCATCCTGCTCGCGCTCGCGCTCCTCGCGCCATTGGGATTTTTGATGGGGATTCCGTTTCCCAAGGGGATTGCGCGTCTGAACAACATCGCCCCAAACCTGGTGCCGCTGGCTTGGGGCGTGAATGGTTGCGCGTCCGTCGTCAGTTCGATTCTGGCAACGCTCGGCGCGCTGACGTTTGGATTTTGGGCGGTGATGGTGGCGGGTGCCGGCGCGTACGCGCTTGCCGCGTGGTGCGCGCGGCGTGAGGCGTGAACGTCGAACCCCGAACATCACTTGCGCGTCAATGGAACGAACAACACGCCCATCACATTTTCGGACACCACTTGATCGCCGCGCTTGATGACGCGATAGAGCGTTTGAAATCCGCCGACGGGTCCGACCGGGATGATCATTCGACCGCCATCTTTCAGTTGTGCGATGAGCGGCGGCGGGATGTGATCGGGCGCGCAGGTGACCAGAATCGCATCGAACGGCGCGTACTCTTGCCACCCGTTGTAGCCATCCGCATTCTTGACGACGACGTTAGTGTATCCCAATCGTTTGAGTGTTGCCGCCGCGCTTTCCGCGAGCGCGGGAATAATCTCCACCGAGTACACCGATTCGGTGAGCATTGCCAGGATGGCGGCTTGGTAGCCCGACCCTGTTCCGATTTCGAGGACGCGATCGCCGCGCTTGATTTGCGCCAGTTCGGTCATCACCGCGACGATGTACGGTTGGCTGATGGTTTGCCCGTATCCGATGGGGAGTGGATGATCGGCGTACGCCTGCGCGCGCCAATCATCGGGGACGAATTCGTGACGCGGCACGGTTTCCATCGCGCGCAAGACCTCTGCGTCGCGCACGTCGCGCGCGCGGATTTGCTCGGCGACCATCGCTTGGCGTTGTGCGGAAAATTGGTCGGGGGTGAGAGTAGGGAGCGCGGGAGGTGGCGCGCACGCGCCCAGCGTCCAGAGCAAGACGAGCCACACTCTGAAAAGTTGGCGCACTTTGAACCCTCGTGACAAACAACTGAAAACACCGCGCGAATCAATTGCGGCTGTTTGTCTTTTTCTTGCTGTTCTTTTCTTTTGCCAATTCTTTCGCAATGACCTTTCGGACATCGTCGAAGAACAATTCAAAGTCGCCCAGGTCTTTGTGAAGCATCCGATAGACTTGCCTAGCGTCAACATCCATATAACCATGAACCACTCTGTTGCGAAATCTGTTCATCTGAACATACCTTTGGAAATGGTCTAGAGTGGTTAGGTTTTTTCTGAGAGCGATTTCCAGTGTCTCACGATCGCTGGTCGGAGCTCCCAAGTGCAAACGCGCGATGATGTGAGTGAATACGTCGAGCATCGCTTCGATCGAAACCTGGAGACCGTGAACAGCAGCATAGAACTTGACGCGGTCCGCGACAAACTCGGTTTCGGAGTAGATGGACAATTCCCGTAACAGATCCAAATTGTCTTGGATGAATTGAAGCTTGGCTTGGATGCGTTTCACGTCTAGCGCCATGTTTGCCTCTACAGAGTAACTAGATAATCCCGCAACGCGGCGTGAGCGCGCGGTTCGAAATCTCGATACGCGATCAAGGTGTCCTCGATGAAATCCGCCACGCGCACTTGATCGCGCGCGTAGAGCAGTTTTCCCGAAATGGCGCGAAAGCGCAAGAGCAAGTTGGCGCGATTCAGGTTCACTACGTCAATAGCGTCTGTGCCGAGTTCGTTGCTCATGGCGGACTCGAAGGTCAATTCCTCTCTCAAGGTGAGCTCACGCGCGAACAACACCGCCAAGTCAATATCGCTGCGCGGCGTGGCTGTGCCGTCCGCTTGCGAACCAAAGAGAAAGACGCCGAGCACGCGCGGATCACTCGCGAACAAACGCCTGAGCGCTGCCATTTTTTGTTTCAACACGCGCAAGTTCCGTTCCATCATCCAGTCCGATTGGACGTTCGTCCTTTGTCCTACGTCTTTCGATTCTTGCCCACCTCGTCGTACATTCCCCGCCACTGATTCAGTTTGACGCGCAAAATTTCCTGCGCCATCTCCACCGATTCGCGCGCATAGCGCGGCAATTCGCCTTTGACGTGACTCTTGGTATCGCTCTGGTCACGATTGTACCACTCGACCGTCACTTCTTTGATGCGATAGCCGGCTTTGCTGATGAGATACAGCAACTCGACATCGTACGCGGTCACTTGCCACCCGACCGAGCGACCGCCGCGCCGGAAAAATTCCAGGCGCGGAAAGAGTTCCAGCAACACGGCGTGGCGAAACAACTTGAACCCGCACTGCGTATCGCCAATGTCGCGCAAAATCAACAGCCCGCGCACGTTGCGGAACACGAAACTGCCCAGTTTGCGAACCAGCGAAAAGCCCTCGCGCGCCGCGCCGCGCGAACCAATCACGGTATCGTAACCGCGTTCGTACCACGGTAACAATTTGTCCAACTCGCGAATCGGCGTGGATTGATCCATATCCGTCAGTAGCACCACCTCGCCTTGCGCGTGCTGAATGCCTGCCCACACCGCCGCGGGTTTGCCACCGTGCGGAATATCGAACAGCGCGAATTGCGGATGCGTTTGCACAAACGCTTGAACGAGCGCGCGGCTACGATCCGTAGATTTGTCATTGACGACGATCACTTCCCAAGAAAATTTCTGCGCGGCAAGATAATCCGCCACTTCATCGAGAACGTGATGCTCTAGATTTTTCTCCTCGTTGTAACAAGGAATCACTACCGAAAGAAAAGGGCGCGAGTTCATTGCGCGGACGCTTTATCCCTTCCAGTGAATTTCCGATTCTCGATTTTTCGATGGTTGGCGAAGAATCGAAAAGGTAGTTGTATTCTATCCGAAAAAACGAAAAACACAAACACTAGCGCGCGACAATCTGGATGCGTCCCACCTCGACGGCGCGTGAGGGCGCGACCATCTCGGACGATTCGCTCGCTAGCGCGACGAGGACGCTCGCTTGGCCCAACGCCGCGTCGGCTGGAATCGTCAACGCGATTTTGTCGAGCCACGTTTCGCCCACGCTCCACGCGCGCGTGGGGAACGTTTCGCTCGCGGGGCGTTGCGTAATCGCGACGCGCACCGCGCCGCTTGCGTCCACCACTTGGATTCGCGCCACATCGTCGCGCGTCGGCGGCGCGCTGGCGCGCCAGTACAACGTCAGCACCAGCGTCTCGCCGCGCGCCACTTGCTCCGGCAAACGACTGGAACCGACGAGCGCGATCTCGTCAAAGCGCACGTCGAGGGGTTGGGGCGGCAGCGGCGCGCTCACTTGCGCCGCGCGTCGTTCGAGCGTCAGGTTTCCCAGCGGCAACGTTTGTCTGCGCCGATTTTCTGGCGCGACGATGTTCGCATCGGACACGGCAATCTGAACGACGTAATTTCCCGGCGGCATTCCCGGCGGAATCATCAAGACGTGATGGTCAGTGATGCGTTGCCCCACCTGCCACGCCGAGGTGGGTTGCGTTCCACTCGACGGCGGCGCATCGACGCGCGCCCAAATGATGTCGCCGCGCGCGTTGGTGAGGCGGACGCTAATCGTGTGATCGCGCGCAAGCGGTTGCGCGGCTTGCCAATCGAGTTGCACCGTGACGATGCCGCGCTCGGTTTCCACCGGCGCATCGTTCAGGTGATAGCCCAGCAATTCCATTCCGTTATCGAACACAATCGGCGCGGCGAATGTTTCCCCGCGCGCCGGTGTGCCAGCGCGGTACGTCAGCACGCGCATTTTGCCGTACGTCTGCTCGCCGAGCGCGAACGCGTTTTGTGCCAGCCAGTCCTCCGCGCCGTGACGCGGCAACGCCTGAACGATTGCCCACACCGTACGCGCTTGCGCGACCGCGCGCGTCAAATCGTCTTGGCGTTCCAACGCGCCGAACTGTAGCGGCGCGCCGCGATAGTAACTGAGAAAATATCCTTGATGCCAGTACGCGTGGAACAAGACGAAATCCCCCGGCTGCGCACGCGCGGCAATCTCGCGAATCGCCGGCAAGTAATCTTCCACCACCGCGCTATAACGCCGATAGTTCACGAAATAATTGCTGGTGGAATACGCGCTCGTGCCAACGACGAGTAACGCGAGCGCAATCGCCGCAACGCGCGCGCGCGCGGCGAGCAACGTGACGCTTCGCGCAAGGAGGAGCATCAGGGGAATGCACGCCAGCGCGAACAGACGCCCGCGATACAATGGCATCGCCAGATAGAGCGGATAGTACGCCACAATCGGAATCGTGGCGAGCAGAGCGAGCAGCGCGTCGTACCACCGCGCGGCGCGCGTCGTGCGCGCAAGGAACAACGCCAGCGCGATGAACGCGGCGTACGCGCCAGCCAGAATGAACGCGTGGTTCAATGGAATCGTCGTACCGACCGAAATGGCAGCCCATCCACGCGCCAGAAACGTCACCACGTCCATCGGTTGCGTGTCCCCAGCGACTTGCTTGATACCGCTGAACGCGCTGGCGTATTTGAACACAAGCCAGGGCAGAAAGAGCGATACCACGCCGAACGCGATGGCGAACCAGCGCAAAACGAACGCGCGCCGCGCGCGCCATTGAACCAAGAGCGCAAGCCCTGTGGCGAGAAACAGGAATGCCGTGTGATACAACGTGTACAGCGCGAGGAGCATCGTGAGCGCGTAGCCAATCCACAACTTGGTGTTGCGCGCGTCGTCGCGCAGCCGCACGAACAGATACAAGCCCAACGTGGTCAAGCCAAACGCCAGCGCGTACATCCGAATTTCTTGCGCGTACTGCACGGCGAACGGCGCAAGCGTCGCAAAAATCGCCGCGAGCCAACCGACGCGCGCACCGAACATTCGCCTCCCGATGACGAACACGAGCGGAATCGTCAGCGTGCCGAAAAAGATCGAAAAAAAGCGGAGCGCCAGTTCCGAATAGCCGGCGAGCGCGAAATAAATGTGGAGCAAGTAATAGTACAACGGCGGATGCGGATCAATCGTCGTTGTGTCGAGTGTGATGGTCAGCAGATCGCGACTGGCGGAGAAAACGCTAAAGCCCTCGTCCCCCCACATCAACGCATCGCCGGCGTGAAACATACGAAGCGCAAAGCCAAAGAGAATCACCAGCGCGAGAGATTGGGTGATTAGGTGATTAGGTGATGGGGTGATTCGTCCTTCGTCCTTCGTCATTCGTCCTTCGTCCTTCGTCCTTCGTCGTTCGTCATTCGTCCTTCGTCCTTCGTCGTTCGTCCTTCATCGGTTTGTCACAAATCAAAAGAATGTGTGGGTAGGGCAGAATGTCCCAAAGATAGTGGAGATAGATGGGCGCAAAACCGGTGGCGGCAAGTTGACGTTGCCACGCGCCAGCGGAGCGATAGTGAAAATCGTCGCGCGGCGACATCAGCGCGTCGAGCGCGTAGGTGAACCACAGCATCGCGCGCGGTAGCGTGTCAATGTCCTTGAGTAAAAAACGTCCGCCGCCCTCCAGCCGCGCGAACAAATCGTTCAGCAGGCGATTGCCGTTTTCGACCGGCAAGTGATGAAAAATATCGAGCGCGTACGCGCCAGCAATGGGCTGGTCGGGGCGCCAGTCGCGCAAATCCTGTTGGACGAACGACGCGTTGGCGATGCCGAGTTGGCGCGCGGAGGCGCGCGCAATCTCCAAGCGTCGCGCGTTGATGTCCAAACCGATGACGCGCGCGTGCGGTTTGCACGCGGCGATGTACAGCGAGAACAATCCAAATCCGCAACCCAAATCCAGAATCGTGCCGTGCGCGGGAAGATACTGTTCGATCTCTTCGAGAAAGCGCAGATGAATGATCTTGAAACGCAAAAAGGCGTACAAGCGAATGATTCCGCCGTACGACGCGATGATGCGCGCGCGAAGTTGGCGTTTGGCGTTGGGATTGTCGTTAGCGTTTTCGAGGATGGAGAATTTCATATTCCGACGAATGACGAAGGACGAAAGGGAACTGTGCGCGTTGACGTTTTGTCTCACGCGTGAAGCAATGCCGCTTCGATTTCTGCGTCACTCGCGCGGCGAATGACCTCGCGGCGACGCGCCAGCCAGCGCGGCAAGCCGATAAGCCCCGCGAGCTGTCCCCGCAGGCGCGCGCGCGCGGCAGCCCCGCGCCAACTTTTCAGCGCGTCGCGCGTAATGCCCAGCTGCGCGCGTATGATGTGACGCCAGTATTTCTTCCACAATCCACTGGGATAATTTTTGGCGATGACCCACAGCGTGTTCCGTCCAACGAAGAAACTGGCGAGCGCGCCGCCCCCCGTCGCACTGATTTTGTGATAGACGATGGCGCGCGGCGCGTACGCCACCGCATAACCGGCGAGACGCGCGCGCCAGTTCAAATCCACATCTTCGCAGTAACTGCCCAGCGCTTCGTCCAAGCCGCCGATTTCGTCGAGCATCGTCTTGCGGTACGCCGCGGCGCCGCCGCACGCGCCAAACACCCCGCGCGCATCGTCGTACTGTCCCGTGTCTTTTTCCCACACGCCGCGATTGCCGGGAATCCCATCCACGCGATAGAAATCGCCCGCGCTGTGCAGGTGATCGCGCGCATCGAACAAGCGCAGTTTGCACGCGACGATGCCGGCAGAGGGCTGCGCCTCGAGCGCGCGCGCAATCTCCGCCAGCCACGTCGGCGCGGCTTCGGTGTCGTTGTTGAGCAGAACGATCGTGTCACCGCGCGCGGCGCGGATGCCCGCGTTCACCGAGGGGGCAAAGCCAACGTTCACCGGGTTGACGATGACGCGCGCCTCGGGAAATTCGCGCGCCACAAATTCGCGCGAGGCGTCGGTAGAGCCATCGTCTACGACGATGATTTCGAAATCGCGATAGGTCTGCGCGCGCAGCGCGTTCAAGCAGGTGGGGAGCAGTTGCAGGCGGACGCCGTTCCAGTTCGGAATGATGACGGAGAACATTTCAACGGTGGCTCGTCGCAAAATATTCTTCCAGCGCGTCTTGCCACGGTCGCAACTGGATGCCGAGTGAGTTCGCCGCGATAAAATTGGCGAGCGCGCCATTGCGCGGTGGTGTAGAGGCGCGTTGGAAATCGGCGAGTTTGGCGCGCGCAAGCGGCGTCCCCAAGCCAGCGAGTTGCAGGATGCGCGCCGCCCACTCGTAGCGCGAGGCGCTGCCTTCACCGACGAGATGGTAGATGCCATAGTGCGCTGTTTCGATCAAACGCGCCAGCGCGCGCGCCAGATCGGGCGCGTAGGTGGGATTGCCGATTTCGTCGTCCACGTAGGCGAGCGCGGGGTGGGCTTGAGCGCGCGCGAGGACTTTGGCGACAAAGTGGTTGCCGCCTGGCGCATACAACCACGCCGTTCGCACGATGTAGAAACGCTCGAGCAGCGCGGTGACGATGCGTTCGCCGGCAAGTTTCGATGCGCCGTACGGATTGATGGCGCGCGGTTCGTCCCATTCCAGATAGGGCGCGGCTTTGGTGCCATCGAACACTTCGTTCGTGCTGATGTAGAGCAGCGCCGCGCGCGCGCGCTGGGCTGCCAGCGCGACGTTGTGCGTCCCCAGCGCGTTGGCGCGATACGCGGCAAGCGGTGCGCGCGCGCAACCGTCCACATCGGTCATTGCCGCGCAGTGAATCACCACATCGGGCGAATAGCGCGCGACGGTGTCTATCGCGTCGGGATGAGTGATGTCGCACTCGGGCAAATCGAGCGCGAGGAGATCGTGCTGGTCATTCAAGACGCGCCCCAGCTCTCTGCCCAGTTGTCCGCGTCCACCCGTGATAACGATTCTCATTCTGTTCCTCGTTGATCGTGTGTCGAGCGGTTCGATTATAACGCGTTTTGCGGAATTTGGGTAACTCGACGCTTGACAAATCCAACCCACTATGCTATAATGATACCAGATGAGTATCATTTAGACGGGTGACGAGTGCCTGTCCCATCACATCGTGCAGACGCGCGACGCGGGGACAGGTCATTTTCATTTCAAGGAGGGGAGACCAGGTTATGGATGCCTTGTTTCTGGCGCGGTTGCAATTTGCTGTTACAACCGTGTATCACTTTTTCTTCGTGCCACTGACACTGGGCTTGTCCATTCTCGTCGCGTTGATGCAAACGATGTACTATCGCACGAACGATGAAGTGTGGAAAAAACAAACCCAGTTCTGGGGCAAGTTGTTCCTCATCAATTTTGCGATGGGCGTGGTGACGGGCATCGTCCAGGAATTCCAGTTTGGGATGAACTGGTCCGAGTACTCGCGTTTCGTCGGTGACATTTTTGGCGCGCCGCTCGCCATCGAAGCGCTCCTCGCGTTCTTCCTCGAGTCCACGTTCCTCGGACTCTGGTTCTTTGGGTGGGACAAGTTGTCCAAGCGCGTTCACCTTGCGACGATTTGGCTCGTTGCGCTTGGCTCGAATTTGTCCGCGCTGTGGATTCTGCTCGCCAACTCGTTTATGCAGCAGCCCGTTGGCTATGTTTTGCGAAACGGGCGCGCCGAGATGAACGATTTTCTCGCGCTGGCGACCAACCCCAACATTTTTACGCAGTATCCGCACGTCTTTTTCTCCGGCATCGCAACGGCGGGCTTTTTTGTGCTGGGCATTAGCGCGTGGCATCTGCTGCGCAAGAGCAATGTCGAATTTTTCCGCGCCTCCACGCGCATCGCGCTCGCGTTCGCGCTGATCGGCAGCGTGATGGTCGGCGTCGTCGGGCACGCGCAGGGTCAGCACATGGTGCAAACGCAACCGATGAAGATGGCGGCGGCGGAAGCATTGTGGAACAGTGAGAATCCCGCCGCGTTCTCGCTCATCGCGTTTTTCGACGAGAACACGCGCACGGAATTGTTCTCGATTCGTATTCCCGCGCTGCTCAGTTTTCTGTCGTACAATCAATTCACCGGCGAGGTGAAAGGCATCAATCAACTGCAAGCCGAGTACGCTAAAAAGTACGGCGCGGGCAATTACATTCCACCCATCACCTTGAATTTCTGGTCGTTCCGCATTATGGTTGGTGTTGGGACGCTGATGGCTTTGCTCGCAGCGCTGGGCGTGTTCTTGCTGTGGCGCAAGAAATTCGAAACAACGCCACTCGTACTCCGTCTGTTGCCCTGGGCGATTCTGTTGCCGTACATCGCCAACACCACGGGCTGGTTGTTGACCGAATTGGGGCGCCAACCGTGGATCGTTTTCGGTTTGATGAAGACCGAGGATGCCGCTTCCAAATCGGTCACTGGCGGCGATGTGTTACTCTCGCTCATCCTGTTCACGTTGATCTACGGCGTGCTGATGGCGTTCGACATCTACTTGCTGATCAAGTACGCGCGACGTGATCCGATGGAAAAGGTCGCGGTCGCGGCGTACTAGCGCGACGCGTGTTCCATTCGTTTTCACGTTTCACGCTTCACCTGGAGGTCACAATGGATCTGAATGCTCTGTGGTTCATTCTCATCGGTGTTCTCTTCACCGGCTTTTTCGTGCTGGAAGGATTCGATTACGGCGTGGGAATTCTGCTGCCGTTTCTCGGCAAAGACGATGACGAACGCCGCGTGATCATCAACACGATTGGTCCGTTCTGGGACGGGAACGAAGTGTGGCTACTCACCGCCGGCGGCGCGATCTTTGCCGCGTTCCCACACTGGTACGCCACGCTGTTCAGTGGATTCTATCTCGCGCTGGTGCTGATGCTCCTCGCGCTCATTCTGCGCGGCGTCGCGTTCGAGTTTCGCAGCAAGGATGCACGACCCAGTTGGCGCAACTTTTGGGATTGGGCGATCTTTTTTGGCAGTTTTGTCCCCGCGCTCTTGTGGGGCGTCGCGTTCGGTAACATTGTGCGCGGCATTCCCATCAACGCGCAAATGACCTACACCGGCGATTTCTTTGGACTGCTCAATCCGTACGCGCTCGTCGCCGGCGTGTTCGGCTTGGTCGTGATGACGCTGCACGGCGCAGTGTACCTCGCGCTGAAAACCGAAAACGCGCTGACGACTCGCGCGCGCGAGGTCGCGTCGAAACTGGCATACGTCGCGCTCGCGCTGTACGTCGTCGCGCTCGTCGCCACGATTCTCTCCACCGACTTGATGGCGCGCCCAACGATGCCCATCGTCACGGCGATTCTCAGTGGCGCGGCGCTTGTTGCCGCGATGTGGTTCTTGCGGCGCCAGCGCGAGGGGTGGGCGTTCGCGATGACCGCGCTCGCCATCGTTGCGACAGTCGTCACGATCTTCCTGACGCTCTTTCCGCGCGTGCTCATCTCCAGCACCGATCCGAAATTCAACCTGACGATTTACAACGCGTCCTCTTCGCCCTACACGCTGACGATTATGACCATCGTCGCTGTCATCTTTGTTCCGATTGTGCTGGCGTATCAGGGCTGGACGTACTATGTGTTCAGGCAACGCGTCAGCAAAAAGACGCTGGCGGCGTAAGGCGTGATGCGTAATGCGTGAAACGTGATGCGTGATGCGTGACGATCACGTTTCACGTTTCACGATTCACGTTTCGCGTTTCACGTTTCACGTTTCACGTTTCACGATCCATTCTTCGATGAAATTCGACAAACGCTTGCTTGCCCAACTGCGCGGCGCGCGCGGCTTGTTCGCGCTGACGATTCTGTGCAGTGTGGGCATCGGCGCGCTCATCGTCGCGCAGGCGCGCGTCCTCAGCACGATTCTGGCGGACGTGTTCCTGCGCGATGCCGCGCTCGAACGCGTGTGGAATTTGCTCCTCGTTCTGCTCGCGCTCATCGGCGCGCGCGCGCTGCTGGCGTGGACAAGCGAGGTGAGTGCGTTTGCGGTTGCCGCGCGCATCAAGCAGAACTTGCGCACGCGTCTGTTCGCGCACCTCCTCGCGCAGGGTCCCGCGTACGCGCGCGGCGAGCGCACCGGCGAACTGACAAACACGCTGGTCGAGGGCATCGAAGCGCTGGAGGCGTACTTTAGTCAGTACTTGCCGCAACTGGTTCTCGCGGTACTCTTGCCGCTGCTCATCCTCGCGTTCGTTTTCCCACTCGATCTGTTGTCCGCCCTCGTCCTGCTCCTCACGGGTCCGCTCATTCCGATTTTTATGATTCTCATCGGCAGCGCGGCGGACGCGTTGACGCGACGGCAGTGGCAATCGTTGAGTCTGCTCAGCGCGCATTTCCTCGATGTGTTGCAGGGCTTGGCGACGCTCAAGATGTTTGGGCGAAGCCGCGATCAAGTCGCCGCGATTGCGCGCGTCAGTCAGCAGTTTCGTGATGCTACACTCAGCGTGCTGCGCGTGGCGTTCCTCTCCGCATTCGCGCTCGAAATGATCGCGACGATTAGCACCGCCATCATCGCGGTCGAGATTGGCTTGCGGCTGCTGTACGCGCACATCGAGTTCGAGCAAGCGTTTTTCGTTTTGGTGCTGGCGCCCGATTTTTACTTGCCCTTGCGTCTGCTCGGCACGCGCTTTCACGCGGGAATGACCGGCGTGGCAGCCGGCGCGCGCGTGTTCGAGATATTGGAAACGACCGATGACCGCCGACGGCAGACCGCCGTGACAGAGCATCGGTCGGCGGTCAGCGGTCTACGGTCGGCGGTCGTCTTTGACGATGTTCACTACACCTACGATGGCGCGCGCGCCGCGCTCGGTGGCGTTTCGTTTTCCATCGAACGCGGCGAACGCGTGGCGCTGGTGGGACACACCGGCGCGGGCAAAAGCACCGTCGTCAGTTTGCTCTTGCGATTCATCGAACCGACGCGCGGCGAAATTCTGTGCGATGGCGTTCCGTTGCGCGCGTGGTCGCCGCGCGCGTGGCGCGAACAAATCGCGTGGGTGCCGCAACTGCCGTACCTCTTCAACGATACCATCGCCAACAACATTCGCCTGGCGCGTCCCGATGCGTCGCTGGACGAGGTGGTGCGCGCGGCGCGCCTCGCGCACGCGGACGAATTCATTCGCGCGCTTCCCAACGGCTACGACACGCTCATCGGCGAGCGCGGCGCGCGCTTGAGCGGCGGACAAGCGCAACGCGTGGCACTCGCGCGCGCGTTCCTCAAAGATGCGCCACTGTTGATTCTGGACGAACCGACCGCGCATCTCGATCCAGAAAACGAGGCGTTGATTCAAGACGCCATCGAACGCTTGATGCGCGACAAGACCGCGCTCATCATCAGTCATCGCCGTAGCACAATGCAGCGCGCGGACAAGGTCATCGTTCTCGAACAGGGTCGCGTCGCGGAAATTGTGACCAATGTGCCAAAAGTGCCAAATGAGCCAAATGTGCCAAATGAGCCAAACGTGCCAAAGGTACCCAATCACCCAATCACCCAATCACCCAATCACCTAATCACCCAATCGGCAATCAAAAATTCCGCGACGTTCTTCCGTCTCTTGCAATTCGTCGCGCCGTACAAATGGCTCGTCGCGCTCGCGGTGTTACTGGGCGCGGCAACGATTGGCAGCAGCATCGGCTTGATGGCAACGTCGGCGTACATCATCGCCAGCGCGGCGCGGCATCCGTCCATCGCTGAACTCTCGGTGCCGATTGTGGGTGTGCGCTTTTTTGGCATTGCGCGCGGCGTGTTTCGCTATCTCGAACGACTGGTCTCGCACACGGTCAATTTCAATTTGCTTGCGCGCTTGCGCGTGTGGTTTTACGAATCCATCGAGCCGCGCGCGCCGGCGGTGTTGATGCGCGCGGCGTGGCGTAGCGGCGATGTGCTGGCGCGCGTCGTCAGCGACATCGAGACGTTGCAGAATTTCTACGTGCGCGTGCTCGCGCCGCCGCTCGTCGCGCTCGTCATCGCGATTGGGATGGCAGTGTATCTCGCCGGTTTTGCGCTGTCGCTCGCGCTCGTTGTGCTGGCGTTTATGTTCCTCGTTGGCATCGTTCTGCCGATACTCGCACAACAGACGAGCCAGCGATTCAACGATCAAACGATTCGCCTGCGCGCGGAACTGAACGCGCAACTGGTGGATGGCATTCAGGGCATCGCCGATGTGGTGGCGTACGGGCGCGAAGACGCGCATCTCGAACGCGTGCGCGTGACAAGTGGCGCGTTGATTCGCGCGCAAACGCATCTCGCGATCATCGCGGGCGCGCACAACGCGCTGGGGAACGCACTGACGTATCTCGCGATGTGGAGCGCGCTCGTCGTCGCGATTCCGCTCGTGAACGCCGCGCGATTCGATGGCGTGTTTCTGCCCGCGATCGCGCTCGCGGTGCTGGCAAGTTTCGAGGGCGTGCTGGCGTTGCCGCTCGCGTTCCAGTATCTCGATGCGAGTTTGCTTGCGGCGCGGCGGCTGTTTGAGTTTGCGGACGAAAGAACAGGAGGCAGGAGGCAGGAAGCAGGAGGCAGGGAGACGCCGACTGCCGCCCGCCACCTGCCGACTGCCACCTGCCAACCATCATCGGTCGTGTTCGACAACGTCAGTTTCCGCTACGCGCCGGATGAGCCGCGCGTGCTCGAGCGCGTCCGTTTCGAGTTGCGCGCCGGCAAACGCGTGGCGATTGTGGGACCGAGTGGGGTGGGCAAGTCCACGCTCATCAACTTGTTGCTGCGATTCTGGGATTACGAAGAGGGACACATCTGGACTGATGGACGCGAGTTGCGCGAACTGCCACCGGACGAGGCGCGCGCGCTCTTTGCCGTTGTGCCGCAGACGATCCATCTGTTCAACGCGACGATTCGCGAAAATCTTTTGCTCGCGCGTCCTGACGCCAGCGAAGCGGAGATGATTGCGGCGGCGCGCTGCGCGCAGATTCACGATTTCATCGCCGCGCTGCCCGAAGGGTACGAGACGCGCATCGGCGAGCAAGGTTTGCGATTGAGCGGCGGCGAACGTCAGCGACTTGCGCTCGCGCGCGCGCTACTCAAGAACGCGCCGATTCTTCTCCTCGACGAGGCGACCGCGCATCTGGATTCGACGACCGAGCGCGCGGTGTGGGACGCGCTGCGCGCGGAACCGCGCACGATGCTCATCATCACGCATCGGCTGGCAGGGTTGGAGTGGGTGGATGAGGTGGTAGAGATGAGAGAGAAAAGATGAGAGAGGAGAGATGATAACGATTAGTCGGCAGACGGATTATGCGTGTCGAGTGATTTTGCATTTGGCGACCTTGCCGCCTGAAACGCGCGTGACCACGCAAGAGATTGCCGCGCGGCGCATCATTCCGCGCGCGCTCGTGCGACGCATCATCACGCGGCTGGGCAAAGCCCGGTTGATTACGACGACGCGCGGCAGAGACGGCGGAATCGCGCTGGCGCGTCCCGCGAGCGAAATCAGTCTGCTCGATGTGACGCGCGCGATGGAGGGAGAAATCGCGCTCAATACGTGCGTCATCAATCCGCGTGAATGTCCGCTGATGCAGGTTTGCTCTGTGCATGAGGTGTGGGTAGAGGCGCACGCGCAACTGGTCGCGCGTCTTCGCCAAGCCACTTTTGATCAACTGGCGCGACGCGCGCGGGCGTTGGCGCGTTAAGTTCGTCTTTAACAAAAAAAGGGCGAGGAGACCTCGCCCCTACACATCCAAATTTCGCACGTTCTTGGCGTGGGTTTGAATGAATCGCTTGCGCGGCGCCACTTCGCTTCCCATCAACATCTCGAACGTGCGATCCGCTTCGGCGGCGTCCTCCAAACTCACCTGCAACATCGTCCGATTCGTCGGATTCATCGTTGTTTCCCACAGTTGTTCTGGGTTCATCTCGCCCAGCCCCTTGTAACGTTGCAATTCAAAACGCTCGCTCTTGTTCTTTTTCTTCCACGCTTCCAATTCCTTGTCGTCGAAGATGTACGCTTCGGTTTTGCCGGCTTTGACTTTGTAGAGCGGCGGTTGCGCGATGTACAGATGCCCGTGTTCGATCAAGCCGGTCATATAGCGGAAGAAGAACGTGAGGAGAAGGGTGCGGATGTGACTGCCGTCTACGTCCGCATCGGTCATGATGACCACGCGGTTATAGCGCAAGTTTTTCAAATCGAATTGGTCGCCCACGCCGGTACCGATGGCGGTAATCATCGCGCGAATTTCCTCGTTCTGCAACATCTTGTCCAGCCGCGTCTTTTCGACGTTCATAATCTTGCCGCGCAACGGCAAGATGGCTTGGAACTTGCGGTCGCGTCCTTGCTTGGCGCTGCCGCCCGCGCTGTCCCCTTCCACGATGTACAACTCGGCTTTGTCCGAATCTTTCTCCGAGCAATCTGCCAATTTGCCCGGCAGACTGGAGGATTCGAGCGCGCTTTTGCGGATGACCAGATCGCGCGCCTGCCGCGCGGCTTCGCGCGCGCGCGCGGTGGTGATGCACTTTTGGATGATTTCTTTCGCCTCGCGCGGATGTTCTTCCAAGAACGCGCCGAACGCCTCGGTGAACACGGATTCGACTTGGGTTTTGATTTCCGCGTTGCCGAGTTTGGCTTTGGTTTGCGATTCGAACTGCGGCTCTTGCAGTTTCACCGAAACGATGGCGGTCAATCCTTCGCGCACATCGTCGCCGGTGAGATTTTGCTCGTTCTCCTTGAGAAGGTTCGCTTTGCGCGCGTAATCGTTCAGCGTACGCGTCAGTGCGGAACGAAAGCCGGTCAGATGCGTGCCGCCGTCCACCGTGTTGATGTTGTTGGCGAAGGTGTAGACCGAATCGCCATAAGCGTCCGTGTACTGCACCGCAATCTCGATGTGCGAACCGTTGACTTGGCGCGCGACGGTAAACGGCGCGTGCAGCGGAGTGCGATTTTTGTTGAGGTACCGCACGAACGAGGTAATGCCGCCTTCAAAGTAGAAGGTCATCGCGCGCTGGGTGCGTTCGTCGCGAAAAGTAATCGTCAAGCCGCGCGTGAGGAACGCCATTTCGCGAAAGCGTTGCGCCAACACATCGAACTTGTAGTCAATCTCTTTGAAGATTTGCTTATCGGGCAAGAAGGAAATCGTCGAGCCGGTCCGTTCGTCTTTGGGATATTTGCCGACGACTTTGACTTCGGTCTTGGGCACTCCGCGCGCGTAGCGCTGGCGATAGATTTGTCCATCGCGGCGCACGTCTGCCTGCAACCATTCGGAGAGCGCGTTGACCGCGCTCACGCCAACGCCGTGCAACCCCGAAGCGACCTTGTAGCCCCCCTGCCCGAATTTTGCGCCGGCGTGCAACTTGGTCATCACCACTTCCAGCGCGGATTTGCCGGTCTGTTGATGCACGTCTACCGGAATGCCGCGCCCGTTGTCCACGACGGTGACGACGTTGTCCTGGCTAATCGTGATTTCGATCGTATCGCACGCTCCCGCGAGCGCTTCGTCAATCGCGTTGTCCACCACTTCAAAGACCAGGTGATGAATCCCGCGAATATCGGTCGAGCCGATGTACATCCCCGGCCGTTTGCGAACCGCTTCCAAGCCCTCCAGCACTTGGATCTTGGACGCATCGTACACTTCGGTTGGCACATTTTCGATTTCGGATTCTTCGATAGGTTTCTTTGGCATAGTATCCTTCGGAATCAGAGGTCAGAGATTAGACGACAGAAGTCAGACAACAGACAACAGATGACAGAGGTCAGAGGTCAGATGGCATTCGTCCTTCGTCGTTCGTCCTTTGTCATCCTGAATTTTTTGCCGCGCTGGTTTCGCGCGCGCGCGTGAGCCATTCCATTCGATCACGATAGAAAATCATTTCTGCCGCGAGGAGCGCGCTGCTGAGAAACGCGTTGGCAATCAGGACGAATACGATGCCCCAACTGTTCGTTTCGAAAAATTGCCAGACGATTGCAAAACCGCTCTGCACCAGATAGACGATAAAGACCAGCCCGATGGCTGACCAAAAGTCGAAGCGAAAAATGCTGACGCTGTTGAGCAGTGCCTGCGGCGCGC
>Ga0209018_1001313_pt1 | contig 20436 bp, 18 predicted proteins | sample YNPBryBLVA2012_FD_185814 | JGI IMG/M metagenome (GOLD analysis project Ga0209018, IMG submission 185814) | Anoxygenic and chlorotrophic microbial mat microbial communities from Yellowstone National Park, USA - YNP Bryant BLVA 2012 (SPAdes)... ...
CCCCGGTTGCCGGACGGAAACTCAGCCCCCGTTCAGTTACCTCCTTCGTGACTCAACGGGGCGCCGTTCGGTTACCGGTTGAAATGACTTGACACGCCCCGCCGGGATCGCGCGGCAGGTTGGGAAGGATCTTTGGCAGCGCATCCGGCTCTTGATCAATCCGGATCGGCAGCGGGCGCTCGGTGCAATCAGGCAAGGGAGCGCCTGCATAATAGGCCAGTCCGTAACGCCAGGCGCGGTGGAGGCGATCAATGCAGACCTCGTTGCTTCGCGACGCCACCCGCCGCCAGAGCCCTCGCGCGCTGACCACCTGGTCGAGCACCGGCGCGGCGCTGAGCTTGACATACCAGAAGCCGCCGCAGGCGATGACAGCCGCCGCAGCGGCGGCGGTCAACCGCAGGCCCCGGTAATCCAGCCACCAGACGGCCAGCGCCAGGGGAAGCAGCGCCGCGAAGTACTCCCAGGCAACATCGCCGAACGACGCTTTCGAGATTCCGTACAGAAGCGCCTCCGGAAGCGCGGAGGCAAGCGCCTGGCAAAGGCCCGCCAGCATCACGGTCCAGAACAGCGGCCGGCCCGCCCGCGGCGCGCCTGCCAGGCCCGCCCCGGCCAGAATGCAGACGGAGGGCCACAGTGGAAGCAGATAACCCGGCAATTTATTCCGCGATAGCGAGAAAAACAGGAACCCGAAGAGAAAGACCGCAAGCGGAATCCGCAGGCGAATGTCTTTCCACAGAGAGGAACCTGCGGTCATGAGCGCCGGGATCCAGGGGAAGAGCCCCCCGGCGAGCACGGGCACATAGAACCAGAAAGGCTGTACGTGCTGCAACTCGTCGCTGGAAAAGCGGGAGAGATGGTGGCGCAGGAAGAACTCATCGAGAAAGGGTCGGCCGTGCATGGCCGTCATGGCCGCGTACCACGGCGCCGCCAGCAGCAGGAACAGAAGAAGGGGGCCCGCCCAGGCCCGCCATTGCTTCCGGAGGAACCAGAACACGGGGACAAAGAGCACCAGCGGCACAAGCCCCTTGGCCAGCGCCGCCGCACCCAGACAGGCGGCGGAGGCATACCGCTGCCAACCGCTTGGGGCCCGGGTTTCGAGCCACGCCAGCAGAACGGCGCACTGGAAGAAGACGGCCAGGGGAAGATCGGTGACGCCAATCATGCTGTAGGCGGCCCACGCCGCGGTGGAGCCGTTCAGAAATGTGGCCAGCCACCCGGCGCGGAGATCCAGCAACCGGCGCAGCAAAATCCATTGCGCGGCGAGAAAGAGCACGGAGAGCGCGGCCAGCGGAGCGCGCGGCGCCAGGTCCTGCCCCAGTCCCAGCCGGAAAGCGGCCGCGGTCAGCCAGTACAGCAGAGGCGGCTTCTCGAACCAGGGCTCGCCCCACAGACGTGGCGTCAGCCAGTCCCCGCTCCGGGCCATTTCCCGCCCGATGAAGGCGTAACGGGGCTCGTCCGGCCCCAACAGCCCCGCAGAGGAAAGCCCTGAGAAGCAGGCCGCCCCAGTCAGCAGGCAGAATGCGGCCAGCAGCCACAGTTGGGGATCCCGAAACCCGCGGAGGGACACTCACCAGTATAATGGCGGCCATGAGGCTCGCCCTGGTCATGGCGTTCGTGCTGGCCGCCTGGCCCGCACGGGCCGATGTCTCGCAATGCGCCTGCGACCCGGCGCGTCCGGAGACGATGAAGGCGCGGAATTGCTCGCTCTGCGCCGAAGCGGAAAAGCGGCCGCCCCACGTCGAGTTCTTCCTGCTGAAAGACATCAATCCGCGCAAGCCGAATCGCTGGCTGGCGCTCCCCCGGATGCACCGCCCGGGCGAGCACCACCTGCACGACTACCCGAAGTCCGTGCGGGACGGGCTCTGGCGGTTCGCGATCCAGGTGGCCAGGGAGAAGTTCGGAGACGGCTGGGGCATCGCTTACAATGGTTCGCAAGTCCGCACGCAGTGCCATCTGCACCTTCACATTGGCCGTTTTGCGAGCGCAGGAGAAACGGGCAATTTCAAGCTGGTGCGGCGTGTGGAGGACATTCCGGCGCCCGAGGACGGCGGGCTGTGGGTTCACCCGGTTCCGGGCGGGTTTCATGTGCACCTGGGCGAGCAAATCACGGAGACCGTGCTGGTGCGGTGAGGGCGCGGCCCGGGCGCTCCCGGTGCTAATCTGGGATCGAATCCAGAGCAAGAACCGGAGTGAGATGAGAATTCTGGTCATAGAGGACGAAGACAGGATCGCCGATTTCATCCAGCGCGGGCTGGAAGGGGCTGGATACCTGGTGGACACGGCGCCCGACGGCCAGACGGGGCTGGAGCGGATGCACGAGCTCGACTACGACCTGTTGATTCTGGACCTCATGCTCCCCGACATGGACGGGCTCACCGTGCTCGAAAAGACGCGCAACCGCAAGGTCAGCCCGCCGGTGCTGATCCTGAGCGCGCGCAGCGAGGTGGAAGACCGCGTGCGAGGCCTGGAAGTGGGCGCGGATGATTACCTGGTCAAGCCGTTCGCCTTCGAGGAGCTGCTGGCCCGGGTCAAGGCGCTGCTCCGGCGCGGGCAACCGGTTCCGGAGCGCCTGGTGGCCGGGGACCTCGTGGTGGACTGCCTGCGGCGGAAGGTGACGCGGGGCGGGCGGCCCATCGACCTCGCCCCCAAGGAATTCAGCATTCTGGAATACCTGGTGCGCAACCAGGGCCGCCCTCTCACGCGCACGATGATCGTGGAACACGTGTGGGACATGGAATATGACGGCCTGACCAATATCGTGGACGTCTACATCCGCCACCTTCGCGCGAAAATCGACGATCCATTTCCGGAGAAACTGATCCGCACAGTGCGCGGCACCGGCTACATGCTCGAGGCCACACGGGAGAACGCGCCGGCCACGGGGATGGGCGGCTAGCGCGCCGGCAGGCTTGCGCGGGAGAAATGCCATGACAGCCGGACCCGGACGCCTGGGGTTGTCATCGCGTCCGGCGCCGGGCCTGCGCACGCGGCTTACACTGAGCTACGTTCTGCTGTTTGGCGTCGTGATGGCGTCGATCGGCTTCACGTTTCACCAGGCGCTTCTCGTGATCATTCACCAGCAGACCGAACGGCTGCTGGACGGCGAATGGAGCGCGCTGAAGGGTTTTCTGAGGTCGCGCGACGGCGAACTGGTGTGGGCCTACGATCCTGAACACCCGGAAGAGTCCTTCACGGTAGAGCGGTTGCGGCGCGTGTTTCTGCTCACCGACGCCGGGGGCGAAGTGGTGGAGATGTCGGTGGGCTATGCCGCAATCGGGCGGGAATCGCCGGAGACGGTCCGCAGGCTGCTCCAGGCAGGGCGCGCCGAAACTGTGCAGCGGCGGGGCGCGAAAGGGGAAACCTACATGGTGCGCATGGGTCCCTACGGCGGAGCGGGAAAACAGTACTTCGCGGCCATCGGGCTTCCGACGAGCGACATGGAGCGCGTCCACGCGCGCATGATGGCCGTCTATCTGGTGAGCGCCCCGGTGATGTTGCTCGCCATCGGGGTGCTGGGATGGTTCGCCGCCGGCCGGGCCCTCGCGCCCTTGCAGCGGGTCGTACACACGGCGCAGACCGTTTCAGGAGGCAATCTCAGCCTGCGGATTGAACGGCTGGGCACGGGCGATGAGCTCGATGAGCTGATCGCCACGTTCAACAGCATGATGGAACGTCTGGAGGCGAACTTCGAGCAGATGAGGCGGTTCTCCATGGACGCCTCTCACGAGCTGCGAACTCCCTTGACGGCGATCCGCGGCCAGCTTGAGGTGGCCCTGTTGACAGCAAAAACCGCGGAAGATTTCCGCCGCGCCATCGCCACCGCGCTGGAGGACGTGGAGCGGCTGGGGCGGATCGTGCAGTCGCTGCTGCAACTGGCGCAGGCGGAGGCCGGCCAGATCCGGATCCGCCGCGAGCCGGAAGTCCTGGCCGAAATTGCGGCCCGGCAAGTGGCGCGGTTCCTGCCGCTGGCCGAAGCCCGGCGGCAGGAGATCGTTCTGGAGGCGGATGCGGCATGCGTTGCCGGGGTGGACCGTCTTCAGATGGAGCGCCTCTTCGACAACCTCCTGTCGAACGCCGTGAAATACACGCAAGAGGGCGGGCGCATTGCCGTGCGGGTTTTCCCCGACGGGCCGGACGCGGTGATCGAAGTCTCCGACAATGGTCCGGGCATCGCCGAACATCACCTGCCGCACATCTTCGAGAAGTTCTACAGGGTCCGGGAAGGCGAGAAGACGGCCGGGCGAGGAGTGGGACTCGGCCTGGCCTTCGTGCAGTGGATTGCGCGGGCCCATGGAGGGCAGGTTTGGGTGAAAAGCCGGGTGGGGGAGGGTTCCACGTTCGCGGTGCGCATTCCCATGCAGGCAGACGCCGCCGTGGCGGCGCCCGCGCAGCGCTGAGCGCGGTGGTTCCGGCTCCCCGGCGCTCCTGATATTCTGGGCGGCGGACGGCCTGGGCCGCGCCCGGAGGTCACGCCATGATCCACAGAAGAGAATTTTGTGCCGCTGCTGCCGCGTCTGCCGCCGCCCTGGCGGCTCAGGCGCCGCCGGAGACGAACTACGACGAATCCAGAGTCCCGCCCTACCGCCTGCCTGATCCACTGCGGTTCCTCAACGGCGCGCCGGTCCGCGCTGCAGATTGGCGGCGGCGCAGAGCGGAGATCCTGCGCCTGTTCGAAGACGAGGTCTATGGCCGCACGCCCGCCGGGCGGCCCGCGGGGCTGCGCTTCGAGGTCCTCTCGCCCGCGGAACCGGCGTTGCGCGGCTCCGTGCTTGGAAAGCAGGTCCGGATCCATTTTTCGGACAAGCCCGGCGGCCCGGCCATGGATCTTCTTCTGTATTTCCCCCCGCATTCCGGGCGCAAATTCCCGGCATTTCTGGGCCTGAATTTCATGGGGAACCACACGGTGGCGGACGATCCGGCGGTGCCGCTGAATCCCGAATGGCTGCGCAACAGCCCGGAGTCCGGGATCTTCGGAAACCGCGCCACGGAAGCCTCCCGCGGAGCGAGGGCGTCCCGGTGGACGGTGGAAAAGATCACCTCGGCGGGCTTCGCGCTCGCCACCGCCTGTTACGCCGATATCGCCCCCGACAACCGCGAGGACGCCTTCCGCCGGGGTGTGATTCCGCTCTTCTACCGCCCCGGACAAACCTCGCCTGCGCCCGGGGAATGGGGCACGATCGGCGCCTGGGCGTGGGCTTTGAGCCGGGCGCTGGACTACCTGGAGCAGGAGCCCTTGATCGACGCCCGCCGCGTTGCCGTGATGGGGCACTCGCGGCTCGGGAAGACAGCGCTCTGGGCAGGGGCGCAGGACGAACGATTTGCACTGGTGATTTCCAACGATTCCGGCTGCATGGGAGCGGCGCTGAGCCGGCGCCGTTTCGGGGAGACAGTCGCCTCCATTACGAAGACGTTTCCATACTGGTTCTGCAGGAATTTCCTGAAATACGCCAACCGAGAGGACGACCTCCCTGTGGACCAGCACATGCTGGTGGCGCTCTGCGCCCCGAGGCCGGTATATGCGGCGAGCGCCGCCGAGGACCTGTGGGCCGATCCGCGAGGCGAATTTCTTTCGCTTCTCCACGCCACGCCGGTGTACCGTTTGCTCGGAAAAGAGGGCTTGCCGGCAAGCGAAATGCCGCCGGTTCATCGGCCCGTGATGGGCACGCTGGGCTATCATATCCGGACCGGAAAGCATGATGTGACCGGTTACGACTGGGAGCAATTCATCGCGTTTGCCCAGGAGCATTTCAGCGCCGGCGGAGCATGAAACGACGGGGGAATCCGCTCCTGCGGCACGCGGATGCAGGGACTGCGCCTTGCATCCGGAAAGGGGGCGTGAAGGTGTGGGTCCTGGCTGCGGCGTTGTTGGCTTTGGCAGCGCTGCTCGTATTCGGCGGGCCGCTTTGGTGGCGCGCGTCGTCCAGGACCGCCCGTGCAGCGCTGGAGGAAGCCGCGGCGCAACAGACGGCGCCGCCCTGCTGCGCGCAGGACGCCGCCGGGCTGCCGCTGCCGGTGCAGCGTTACTTGCGCCGCGCAGTGACGCGAGAAGCTGCGCCGGTTGACGGGGTGTGGATGAGGCAGGAGGGGGAGTTCAACCTGAGCGAGGATGGCGAGCGGTGGGTTCCGTTCACGGCGGAGCAGCGGGTCACGCTGCGCGCGCCGGGCTTCGCGTGGGAGGCACGCGTCGGCATGGCCCCCGGCGTCCCGGTCTTCGTACGGGATGCCTATGCCGCCGGTGTGGGTAGCACCGAGGCGCGGATCCTCGGCCTCTGGCCGGTGGCGAACGTGCGTGGCGCGGGCGAGATTGCCGCGGACCAGCTGATGCGGTTCCTGGCCGAAGCGCCGTGGTATCCAGTGGCGCTGCTGCCGGGCGGGATGGTGGAGTGGAGCGCGGTGGACGAGCGCTCGGCGCTGGCCACCATTCGTCACGGAACCGTCAGCGCCGCGTTAACGTTTGTGTTCGGCGAGGACGACTTTGTGCTGGCGGTCCGGGCGGAGGCGCGCGGACGAATGGTGAAGGGGAAGCGCGTGCCGGCGCCCTGGCAGGGGAGGTTCAGCCGCTATGCATTGCGGAACGGGATGTGGATCCCCACAGAAGGCGAGGTGTCCTGGATCCTGCCTTCGGGGCCGCATCCGTATTGGCGCGGGCGCGTGGTGGAGATCCGGTACAAGTAGCGAGGCGGTGACCGCGGCGAGCTTTCTTCATCCCGTGACCGGCACGTCCGCGAGGGACGGCTGCGGCGGACGACGAACTCCCCGCGGAGCACGTCTTGCACCGTGTGGCGCAATGCGCGAACGCGGGCTTACCGCCCGCCGCGCTCGGGAATCGTCAGCTTCGCCCGGAAACGGATTCGCAGCAGTTTCGTGTCGTAGAGAGGTTCGCCGCGGACGGCATCCGCCTCAAGGATCTCCACCTCTCCCCTGCCCTTCCCGAGCCGCTCGGCAAGATCCAGAATCCGCGCGGCATCCTGCGGCCTCTGGTTCAACATTTCGCGGATCCGGCGCACATCCTGTTCCCGGAGCACGAACCGGAACTCACGGACATTGCTGAAGAGCTTCGTATCAGGCAGGAAATGGAAGCCATACAGCTGCAGCGCGTTCGGGCCACGGTACGGCGGCGTGGCGATGCCGGAGAAATCCGGAGCGTCCTGCCGGCATTCCGTGGAGACGAGGATCTCCCACCCCACTTCCCGGATGTAGGGCATGAGGCAAAACACCAGCCCGCGCGACAACTTGCGGGAGTATGTTTCGCCCGCGCGAAGCTCGCCGTTGAACTCGAACGTCTGGGCGCACACAGACCACGATGCAAGGATCAGAAAGGCTGCGCTGAACCTGCGCATGCAAGAATCTTACGCCGGGATTCGCTGTGGATCTACCGCCTGCCACCCGTGGTCGGGATGGAGGCTCCGCCCCTCTGCCGCTTGACGGATTCGAGCCCGCACGAACCTGCGGTGCGGTAGCCCTTCCGCTGGAGGAACGCCGCCGCCCGGGCAGCGCGACCGCCTTGCGTTCAAAGGGTGACGATCACCTTGTTCTTCGGGATCTCCGCCAGCCGCACGGGCAACTGGCTCATGGGGATGTTCACGTATCCCTTCACCGAACCGAGCGCCTGGATTTCGGAAGGCTCGCGGACGTCGAGGAAAAACACCTTGTCCGGCTGCTCGAGCAGCCTGGCCAGCTCTTCGGCCGTCAGCTCCTTCACGCCGCCTCCCTGCTGAGCGCAGGCAAAGGCGAAGGCCAGCACAGAGGCCAGGACGCAAGCCCAGCAGAATGCCCTCATGACCGGCAGTGTAGCATGAAGAGTATATGCAGACGGGCGCGGCTCAGGAAGAGTTTTATCGAATTGCAAAACTGCCCCCTTATGTTTTTGCCGTCGTCAACGAGATGAAGGCGCGGCTGCGGGCGCAGCAGTATGACGTTGTCGATTTCGGCATGGGCAATCCCGACGGCGCCACGCCGCGCCCGGTGGTCAACAAGCTGATCGAGGCGGCGCGCAACCCGCGCAACCACCGCTATTCGGTCTCCCGCGGCATCCCGAATCTGCGGCTGGAAGTCTGCCGCCGCTACGAGCGGAACTACGGCGTGCAGCTCGACCCGGAGACCGAAGCGATCGTCACCATCGGCGCCAAGGACGCGCTGGCCCATCTCATGTTCGCTGTCATCGGTCCCGGCGACGAGGTCGTCACTCCCGCCCCGTGCTATCCGATTCACCAGTACGGCGTCATCATGGCCGAGGGCCACGCCGCGCCGCTGCCCGTGGCCGACCCCGCCGAATACCTCAACCGCCTGGAAGATCACTTCCGCAAGGCAGCCAAGGCGCCCCGGCTGATTCTGCTCAACTACCCGCACAATCCAACGACCGCCTGCGTCGACCTCGACTTCTTCCGCCACGTCGTCGCCCTGGCGCACCGCCACGGCTCGATGATCCTGCATGACTTCGCCTACGCCGATCTCTGCTTCGACGGCTACCGTGCGCCCAGCATCCTTCAGGTGGACGGCGCCCGGGAGGTCGCCGTCGAGATCTTCTCCATGACCAAGAGCTACAACATGGCCGGATGGCGCGTCGGCTTTTGCCTCGGAAATGCCCGCATGATCAAGGCGCTGGCCCGCATCAAGAGCTATCTGGATTACGGCAATTTCCAGCCCATCCAGATCGCCGCCATCATCGGCCTGCGCGACTGCGAGGAGGAGGTGGGCAAGATCTGCCACGTTTACGAAAAGCGCCGGGACCTGCTGGTGGAAGGGCTCCAGGCCGCCGGCTGGCCCGTGGAAAAGCCGCGCGCTTCCATGTTCGTCTGGGCGAAAATCCCGGAGATTTTCAGCGGCGTCAGCAGCCTGGATTTCGCGAAACTCCTGCTCGAAAAGGCGCTGGTCGCGGTGAGCCCCGGAATCGGATTCGGGCCGGCCGGGGAAGGCCATGTGCGGTTTGCGCTCATCGAGAACCATCACCGCACGCGGCAGGCGCTCCGCTCGATCCGCGAGTTCCTGCGCGACGCCGCCCGCAGCCGCAAGCCCTGACCTTCGCCATGCACCCTTCGGGGCGTCCAGAACTCGCCGACCTCACCGCCCTTCCGCCGGCCCGGCTGGCGGAGCTGCTCGAAGAGGAAAAGTCCCGGTGGCTCACCCTGTTTCACTGGGATTTTTCGCCGCTGGCGGAACTGATCCTGCGATATGCCTCCATGGGCACTCTGGACGGCTTCGCCTTGATGGACGGCGATACGGTGGCCGGATACACCTACTTTGTCTCAGAAAACGACAAGGGGCTGGTGGGCGATCTCTTCGTGCGGGACGCCTGGCGCTCTCCTGCCAACGAAAGCCTGCTGCTGGGCGCCGTGATCGACCGGCTTCGTTCGATGCGGTGGCTGCGCCGGGCCGAAGCCCAGCTGATGCACCTCGCCGCGCGCGGCGGCGCACTCAGCCTGCCCGGCGCACCGCCTGCGGTCCACGCCCGGCAGTTCATGCTGGCGCGGCTTGAGCGCATTCCGGAGCCGGTCTCCGTTCCCGCCGGCCTTCACTTCGAGCGCTGGTCGGCCTACTGGCTGGACGCCGCCGCCCGCCTGATCGCCGAAACCTACCACGGCCACATCGACAGCGCCATCAACAACCAGTACAAGACCGCTGCCGGCGCTCGCCGCTTCCTGGACAACATTGTCCGCTACCCCGGCTGCGGCTACTTCGCCCCGGACTGTTCCTGGGTGGCCGTCGACCACGACGGCGGCGTCGTGGGGGCCTGCTTCGCCAGCCGCATCGCGCCCCTCACTGGCCACATCGCGCAGATCTGCGTGGCGCCCGCCGTGCAGGGACGAGGCGCCGGCGCCGAACTGCTGCGCCGCTCGCTGGCTGCGCTCCGGACCTCCGGCGCCGCCGAGGCCTCGCTCACGGTCACATCCTCCAACACCCACGCCATCCGCCTGTACGAGCGCTTCGCCTTTCGCGCCATCCACCAATTCGACGCGCTGGTGTGGGACCCGCTGTGACCACGCCGCGTCAGGGCGTGAAGAAAGCCTGCATCGCCTCCAGGAAGGACAGCACCGCCGGCCCCAGCGTCACCACGAACACCGCCGGCATGATCAGGAAGAACACCGGGAAAATCAGCTTCACGCTCAGCTTCCTCGCCGCCTCCTGCGCCGCTTGCCGCCGTCTGGTCCGCAGGAACTTCGCGTGCGTGCGCAGCGCCGGCGCCAGGCTGGTTCCGAAGCGGTCGCTGTCAATCAGCACCATCGCCAGCTTCTTCAGCTCCGGCGATCCGGTCCTGCGCCCCAGGTCCAGAAGCACCTCGCTGCGGTGCCGTCCGGCGCGCATCTCCAGGTGCACCTGAGCGAACTCCGACGCCAGATCCGGATACACCTGCCGGAGTTCCCGGCTCGTCTCCGCCAGCGCCACATCGAGGCTCTGCCCCGCCTCCACGCTCAGCACCATCAGGTCCAGCGCCGCCGGCAGCGCCCGCTGAATGCGCGCGATCCGCGCCTGCCTCATGCCCTCCAGCACCCGCTCCGGCGCCAGCAGCCCAAACCCGAAGCCGCACGCGGCCGCCACCAGAGCCGCCGCCGCGCCTGCCGACTGCGCCGCCGCCGCCCAAGCCAGTCCCGCCGCCAGAAGCGCCGCCAGGCACACCCGAATTCCCTGAAAAACAGGCAGCGCCGCCGGGTTGCGGTAGCCGGCTGCCGCCAGCCTCGCCCGCAGGCTCAGTTCCCGCCCTTCCGACGGCGCCGCCAGCGCTCCCAGATACAGCAGCGCCTCCATCATTCTGCCCGGCCACTTCCGGGGCGCCGCCTCTGGCAGACCCGGCGCCTCCGCTGATCCCCCTTCGGCGGGCAGCCGGCGCACCGCCAGCGCCAGCGCGCCCATCACCACAGCCAGCGTGAATCCGAAAAACAGAACCAGCGTCCCCGTCATGCGCCCCTCCCCTTCACATCCGGATCTGCGCCATTCTGCGGATCACGAAGTGCGCCGCGATGTTGGCCGTCACCGCCCCCGCCAGCATCGCGCGGCCCTCGCTGCGCTGCAGCAGGATGGCCATCTGCTCCGGGTTGACCCAAAAAAGAAGCACGGCGATCACCACCGGCACCGCAGTCAGGATGGTTCCGGTCAGACGGCTGTGCGCCGACACGGAACGGACCTCCCCTTCCAGCGCGGCATGCTCCCGCATGGTCTCCCCCAGCCGCCCGAGCACGTCGTTGAGCCTTCCGCCAAACCGGTTCTGCAGCTTCACTGCCGCGCAGAAGAGCGCCACTTCGGCCAGCGGCACGCGCGCCGCCAGGCTGTCCAGCGCCTGGTCCCATGTGCTGCCCAGCTTCCACTCGTCGCGCGTCCGCCGCATCTCGGAAGCCAGGGGTTCGGGTTGCTCCATGGCCAGCAGCTCGATCGATTGCGCCAGCGGATAGCCCGCCTTCAGCGCCCTCGACAGGGAATCCAGCGCCTCAGGGAATTGCTCGGCAAACAGCCGGAACCTCCGCGCCCTCGCCGTCCGCAGGTACAACAGCGGCGACGCGCCCGCCGCCAGCGTTGCCGGCCATCGCGCCCACACCGGCAGAAGCCCGGTGTTGGCCAGGAACAGCCCCACCGACGCCGCGCCGAACAGCATCACCAGCGTCGTGCGGCCCACCGCCCACGGAACGCCCGCCTGTGCGATCAGCCGCCTGAGCCTTTCCACCTGCCCGATCCGTTCCAGCAGCGCCGCCCAGATCCGGATCGTGCTCAACTCGCTGCCGTTCAACAGCGCGCTTCCGGCTTCCGCTCTCCGCCTCCGCGCCTCCTGAAAGGCCCAGAAAATGGATACCGCCAGCAGGGCGGCCAACCACCCCGCGGCCAGCATCGTCACCAGCAAGGCAACCCGGTCCATCGCCGCTCACCGCGCCGGCGCTGCGCCCGCAGCCCGCTCTGCCGGGTTTCTCGCCAGCAGCCGGATCTGCTGCTGCGCGTCTGCCAGCGACAGCCGGTCGGCGTCCTCGGGCCTCGCCAGCACCGTCACCGACGGCCGCTGCAGGTCGCTCTTCTGCACACGCAGCACTTCCACGTCCTCCAGCATCCGGCGCGCGTACGCCCCGCCGCGCAGGTTCACCACCTGGACGTCGACGCGGCTGCCGGGCTCGAGCATCGCCACCACCCCCTGCGAATCCACCGGATGCAGGCTTACAGCGCGCATGCCAGGGGGGATGGCCGCCAGCGCCCCCGCTCCTGCGGGCGCAAGCGCATCGGCCTTCAACATCTCGCCCGCCGTCAGCGGCCGCAAGGCGACCTTCCCCGCCGCCTCGGTGGCCAGACGCAACGCTCCCTCCGGAACGGCTCCCTGCTTCCACGGCTCCGCCCGCACGTCCTCCGGTCTTAGCCGCGCCCCCATTTCCAGGTCGCGCGCCGCCACCACCACTGTGGCGTGGGCCGACGCCGCCTCGCCGGCAACCCCCTGTGGCAACAGCGCGTAGAACACGCCGGTGGCTGCCGCTGCCGCCACCAAGGCGATGCCAAACAGCGGCAAAAGATTCTTCTTCAAGGCTTGCCTCCCGTGCGACAGTCGCAATTTGCCTGGTATCAGTCAATCATGGAAACCCGTATGCCCAGAATCCGTCGTTCGCCTGAGGCGCGCGGGGGAAGCGCCTGAGGCGAGCCCGCCACACGCCGGGGGCCGCTACAATGGCCGTAGTGGAAACCCGCCGCATGTGCCCGCATTGCCGGGCCTTCATCACCATTCACGACAAGGTTTGCCCTTACTGCGACGCCCCTGTGGGGCCTCGCGCCATTGACCGCCGCGATCCCGCCGGCATCCTCGGCGGGCTGGTTCCCTCCGCTCAATTCGCCACCATCGTGATCTCCCTGCTGTGCGTGGCCATGTATCTGGTCACGTTGCTCGCCTCGGCCAAGGTGGGCGAGGTCAACGCGCTCATCCGCTACGGCGCCGCCCTGCCGCAGGCCGTTTTTGGCGGCCAGTGGTGGCGGCTGATCACGGCCGGCTTCCTGCACGGCAACCTCATGCACATCTTTTTCAACCTGTGGGTGTTCATGGATCTCGGCCGTCACGCCGAAGAGGTCTATGGCGCCAGGCGGATGGTCGCCATCTACATCTTCTCGACCATCGGCGGCTTCGCCCTCAGCATGCTGCGCGGCACGATGCTCACCGTGGGCGCCTCGGCCGGGCTGTTCGGGCTCATCGGCGCCATGATCGCCCTCGGCGTGCGCTACAAGTGGTCCGGCGAAGCCGCCATGATCAAGGGTTTCTATATCCGCTGGGCGATCTACGGGTTGCTGTGGGGCCTCCTGCCGTTCTTCCGCATCGACAACGCCGCGCACCTCGGCGGCCTGGCTACCGGGTTCGTGTTCGGCTATCTCGCTGGCACCCCCCGCCTTGTCCCCAATGCCACCGAGAAGCTATGGACCGCAGCCGCAGCCGTCGCGATCGGCCTCACCGGGTACGCGTATCTCCTACTTGTCCTGTGGCTTTCCGGGCTTCCCTGAAAAATCACTTGAGCACGCCCGCCACCGTGTGCGGGCGTATCTGAATCCGCGCCGCCTCGCCTGGGGCCAACCGCACCTGCGTGCCCTCCCGGATCCGCTCCGGGAACTGCGGGTCTTCAAGGAACGGTTCCCCCGCCCGCCACGCCGCCACGCGGTAGGCGCCCGGCAGCAGACCCTGCACCTCGGCTTGACCCGCCTCGTCTGCCTCGACTGGCCAAAGCACGTCCGGGTGCAGCTGGATTCGCACCGGCTCCCGCGCCACGAAAACGACGGCGCGGGGCGAAGCGCGCAAACCCTCGGCTACCTGCACTGCCACCGAGGCGGAGGCAGCCTCCAGCGTCACTTCCACTTTGTGCTCCAAAGCTCCCGGATCCAGGGCAAATATGCCGTGTGGGCAATCCGCTCCGTTGTAACGCACCCCGGAAACCCGGTATCCCGGAATTCTGCCCGCCAGCCGGAGCGTATAAGTGTCCGGAATCAACCCCTTGAAAGCGAACGTTCCGCTTTGGCTGTCCACCTCCACCGGCTTGGGAGAGGCCTGCGTCCTGACTTCCGTCTCCAGAGCCACCCGCAGTCCGCTTGCGGGCAGCACCGGTTCTCCGGGTTTCGGCTCCCTGCCCGCCATGCAGACGCTGCCCAGCAATTGGACGCCCGCCGACAAAGGGATCACCAGCCCCTCAAGGTTCTCCTCGCCGATGTCCTGGTACAGCAGCCCGCGCAGCGTGCCGCCCGGTTCATCACCCTGGAGCACCGCTAAGAAGAGATAGCGCCCCGGAACCAGGCGGGACACCTCGAAGGTTTCTCCCGGCTGTGCCTGGCCCTGTGCCACGATGGAGAAGCCGGCGGACGCCAGCTCTTTCTCCACCCGGATCACCGTCACCGCCACCGGCGCGGAACGCTTCGGCGCCTCCACGCGCGCCCGCACCGCGGCCACCCGCCGCTCGCTCACCCGAAATTCCACGCCTTCGGCGCCGCTGCCGGAAACCGCCAAAGGAAGCGCTTCACGCCGGTCCGCCACGCCGGGATACCACATCTCCTGGTAGGCTCGCCGTTCCTGCCGGCGAAAATCCTCCACCGGCTCTGGCGGCGCGATTTTGGCTGCCAATGGCGCTGCTGCCTTGAGGAAGTAGGTATCCGGCGGCAGACCGGAGAGCCGGAAGCTGCCGTCCGCTTCCGTCACCGCTTCCCCCCCTTCCGGCACCAGCGTCCGCCCGCCGCCCATTTGGCCCACACCCGACTTTGTGGCGCGCCACGCGGTCACCGCCAGCCCGGCCAATGCCTTTCCGGTGTCCGCGTCCACAACCCTGCCCGTAATAGAGGTTTCCCGCTCCAGTTCCACCGTCACCTGCCAGAGCTCCTCATCCGCCGGGATCCGGTAGGGGGCCCCTTTGCCTCCCGCCCGCACATAGCCCGGAGCGGAGACAAACAACAAAATCTCCGCGGGGCGCGTGATCGCAAACGAGAACTCCCCATGACTGTTAGCCACAACAGCCATTTGCCCGGCATCCGGCGCCGCGCCGGGGGCGGAGAGTGGCGCGTTCCAGATCTCGCTGCTCCAGCGCGCGTCCGGGCGGTCCCATCGGAGCATCACGACGCGCGCTCCCGGAATTCCCTGTTTCGTGTCCTTGTCCACCACCTGCCCTTGCACTCTTGCCAGCCGCGCCTCGACCTCCGGCGGCTGCGCCGCAGAGCATGCCGCCAGGAGCCACCATAGCCATACCCGGGAGCTCCTCATGTCGCGCACCTCCGGCTGCTCATGCCCCCGGACCGAGCCGCCCGCCCACAGGCGGCGGCCGGGCGGCAGAGCTCTCCTGCACAGACACCACGCATCTGGTTGTGGTTCCCCTTGCAGACCGTCTCCGCCGGGAGCGCGGCCCCCTTTTGCCTGGCGTTTCCGCCGGCGACAAACTCGCCTCATCGGCCCCCGTCCTATAACACCTACCCCCCTTCAAGCAGTGGAGTAGTCCCTCCGGCCTCGCGATATCACGATCATTTTCAGCCAGTTGGGGCGAGGCCCCTGGCTCGCTCCGGTTGGCGTGCGTTGCAGAGCGGGGAAACGAGGCGGCGTCCTGGAACCAGTTGGCCATTTGCCCTGCCATTTCCTTCAGGTAAGTTTCCGATAGCAGTGAAATTTCAGGATCGAACTTCCGGTTGCCAAAGGATTTTCATGAGATTTGTGCTGGGCGCTCTTTCGGCCTCCCTCATCGCCTGGTCTCTTTCGGCCAGCCCGCTCTTGCCGGAGTCCTCTCTGGGCACCGGCAAGACGGTCCACATTACGAATGACCGTCTGCTGCTGGTGCTGAGCGGCGGCCGGTACAACGGCGCCGTGGACGGCTCCGACGTGGACCTGTGGTGCGTCGACGTCGAGCGGTTCGCCGCCAAGGGGCAGACGTATATGGCAAATGTCGTCCCGCTCCTGCCGTGGACGCCGGAACAGGCGGCGCTGGTGCGCAAGGGCGGCTCGCCGAACGAGGGCTTCTTCTGGTCGGATCTCGGGCTGAACGCGGTGGAGCGCTATCAGGCAGCCGCGTGGCTGATCCTGCAGATGGAGGCTTACCGGAGCGGGACGTCCGTGGATCCGGATCCGCACATCCAGCAGGCCATCTGGGGCATCCTCGACGACGCCGAGTTTCAGTCCATTTCGCTCACCCCGCAGGCCGGGGAGTGGATGCAACTGGCCGCCGCATTCATCCGCGCGAATCCGGAATTCGGGTTTGGCGAGTGGGCCGTCATCAGCGGCAATGCCGCGCCGGACGGGACCTTCACCGGCTGGGAGTATCAATCGTTCCTGACGCGGCTGGAGCCAGTTTCACCGTCACTGCGCCCGGTTGCGCCGGAGGAAGGCGTTGAAGAGATCCACGCCCCGGAGCCGGGCACTTTCGCGCTGGCCGCAGCCGGGCTGGCGCTGGCGGCGCTTACCCGGCGGCGCCGCCAAAGCCGCTGAGACGGCGGCCGCTCAGACGATCTGCTCGTTCACCGGGTCCCACTTCACCTTTCTCTCCTTGAAGTAGGACTCGACGCTCATGACGATGGTGACCGCCTCCTCCCAAGCGCGGTCCATGCCGCAGCGAGGCTGATCGAGCCCGCGGATGGAATCGATCCAGTTCCGCATGTGGCTCGACACCTGGTTTTCGCCCCGTTTCCACTGGTATTCGGGCTCGGCGAGCAGGGCGGCCATTTCCGGATCGAGCCCCCACTGCTCGGCCTTTTTTCGCGCCGCAGCCACCTTGGCCGAGCCTTCCGGCGTCCACTCCGCCGTGTAGAGCCGGCAGTGCCGTTCGGCTACCTCGATGGTCGCGTCCCGGCCGAAGATGAACGTGTTGGTGCCGTGGTGGCGGTTGTGGAAGGTGCAAGCGAAGGTAACGTTCAGCTGCTTCTTCGGGTACTCGAACAGGACGTGCCACTGGTCGGGCACCTCGCGGTCCTTCGTCCAGAAGTAGAGCCCTCCCATGGTCTGCACGGCTTCGGGAATTCCCATGCCCAGGATCAGGTTCACGCCGTCCCATTGATGGCTCATCAGGTCGCCGGCGATGCCCGTTCCGTATTCCCACCAGCAGCGCCAGCGGAAGAAACGTTCGGGGTCAAATTTCGTTTTCACGCCCGAATATTCCTGGAATCTCTCCCAGTCGATGCGGTCCGGCGTTGCGTCCGGGGGCAGCTGCTGGTTGTCGTAGCGTGTGTAAAATTGCCACTCGGGCCACGGATTGGTCCGGTCGATATAGGTGCGCGCCAGGCAGGTCTTTCCCAGCCTGCCAGACTGGAAAATCTCCCGCGCTTTCAGGAAAGGCGGGTCGGAATTCTGGTGATGGCCGAGCTGGAGCACGACCTTGTTTTCCCGCACCGCCTTGCGGATCGCCTTCGCCTCTTCCAGCGTGCGGCAGAGCCCTTTTTCTACGTAGACGTGTTTCTTCGCCTGCGCCGCCCGCACCGCCATCGGCGCGTGCCAGAAGTCCGGCGTGGCGATGACGACGGCGTCGACGTCCTTCGCCTCCACGGCCTTCTCCCAGTCTTTGGTCGTAACGGCTTTCTTGTTGAACGCCGCCTTCTGGGCGCGCTCCAGGTTGGCGTCATAGAGGTCGCAGATGACGGCGATCTCGGTGTTCGGCGCTTCCTGCATCCGTTCCAGCAGGTAGATGCCGCGTGTTCCCACGCCAACCACCGCCAGCCGCAGCCTGTCGTTGAGCTTCGGCTGCGCCAGCACCGCCGGAGCAGCCGCGACGGCCGGTGCGGATTTCAGCAGGCTTCTCCGGTCTACTTCCGTGTCGCTCATGGCGGCTCTCATTCTATCGCGGCGGCAACCGGGCGGCGCGCGGGGAGCGAGCGCACCCGGTACCCGGCGGCGGACCGTACTGCGGTGGCTTCCTGATGCCTCTTGCGGCCGATTCACCGCGTGAGAGGGGAAAAGCTACTCATCCACTACTTGGTGTCAAAAGAGCCTCCGATGGAGAGGTGCGGAGCGTCCCCGGAAGGGACGCAAGCAAGGGAGAAAGACAATGGCACACGGGTTGGTTGCACGGGCAGGAATCGCCGCACTGGCAGTGGCAGCCTGCGCCCTGTCGTGGGCGCAGCAGGACGCCGCGTCTCCGGCGCAGGAGCGCGCGCAGCGCAGGGCGGCCGCCGCCGAGCGGGCGCGCCAGTTGAATTCGGCCGTTCTCGAGCTTCAGGCGCGGCTGCGCGAAGCGGACGAGGAAGCACGCGCGGCGCTCCGCCAGCAGGCGACGGAACAGCTCCGCGAACGTGCCAGCGTGCTGCGCGAACTCGCGCGCACCGATCCCGCGGAAGCGCTGCGGATCCTCCTCGGCGAGGACGCGCTCGCATCCCTGCGGACGGATTTTCCCGGACAGGCAGACCTTTTCGAGCAACACGGGGAATGGGAAGGGCCGGTGGAAACCCTCGTCGTGGACGACGAAAACCTGGAGGAGCACGAGACCATCCACTTCCTCGAGGCTGAAGGCGAGACGCTGGAGGTGCGCGTCGCCGGGCAGCAGCCGGAGGGGATCGAGTGCGGCAAGAGAGCCCGTTTTCGCGGCGTGCGGATCGGCGAAGTGGTGGCGGCGATGGAAGGCGAGGTGGTGGCGCAGGCCGACGCTGCGGCCGCACCGGCGTGCGGCCCTCGCGGCCAGCAGAACATCGCCGTGCTGCTGGTCACGTTTCCCGGCGTGACGCCTCCTGCGGGCGTCACCCCATCGAGCGTCCATTCCATCCTGTTCGGCAACTCCGGCCGCAGCCTGCACGGCTACTGGAACGAGGCGTCTTATGGCAGCGTCACCGCCACCGGCACAGTCCTTGGCTGGTACACGCTGGATCAGACCTATTCCTGCGATAACTATTACGCCCTGCGCAACGCCGCTGTCGCCGCCGCCGACGCCGATATCGATTTCCGGAACTACAACCGGCTGTTCATCATCTTCCCGAACCCGGGCAGCTGCTCCTGGGCCGGGCTGTCCAACGTCGGGTGCAGCTCGTTCTCTTCTGCCGATGGCACCATCAGCGCCTCCAGTTCGTGGATGCTGGCCCACTACTTCACCGGCACGGATGGCGCGGTGAAGCTCTCCGCCCATGAGGGAGGACACGCGCTCGGACTGATGCATTCCCGCTCGCGCCGCTTCACCGCGGAGCCGCTCGGGCCGCTCGGAGCCGCGGGCACAGTCAGCGAATACGGCGACGTGCAGTCCGCCATGGGCTCCTGGAATCTGGGTCACTACACTGCGGAACAGAAGCTGAAGCTCGGCTGGCTCTCCACGGGCAACGTGGTCACGGTTCAGTCAGCGGGCGCTTATACGGTGAAGCCGCTGGAGATGCCCGGCGGCGGCGCCCCGCAGGCGCTTCAGATCCAGCGCGGCACGGGCAACAACGCCTGGCTGTGGCTTGAGTTCCGCCAGCCGCTGGGCAACTACGACGCCACGTTGAATTCCCAGATCTTCAGCGGCGCACTCGTTCACTACAAGGACTCCGCTACCGGCAGCTACACGGACCTGCTGGATTTCACGCCCTCGACGAGCCTCTTCAATGACGCATCGCTGGCTGCCGGCGCGTCATGGCAGGATCCGTACACCAACCTGTCCCTGTCTGTCACCGGCGTGTCCTCGTCCGGTGTGTCGGTCAGCGTCTCCTACGGCTCCGCGCCTTGCACCGAAGCGCCGCCCACCCTCTCCCTTTCGCCTCCCAACCCGAGCGCCGAGCCGGGCAAGTCCGCCGGCTACACCGTCACCCTCAAGAACAACGACTCGGCCAACTGCGCCTCGCGGATCTTTGACCTCTCCTCGACGAAGCCGCAGGGTTGGGCGACCACGTTTTCCAGCCCCTCCGTCACGCTCGTGCCCGGGCAGTCCGTCAACATCGCCATGACCAAGTCCGTGCCCGCCTCGGCGGCGCCCGGCACGTATGGAGTCGATGCTGTGGCGCAATCGGCATCGATCCAGGCGGGCGCCGCCGCGAGCCTCACCGTGGTGTCTCCTCCTCCGCCGCCGCCCCCTCCAGCGCCGCTGACGGTCTCGTTCAACCAGACGGCCGCGACCGCCTCTGTGAGGACGAATGTGTCGTTCTCCGCACAGGTGTTGAGCGGCGAGCAGCCGGCGGCCGGCGCGCTGGTGACCTTTGAAATCCGCAAGCCCGACGGGACCAGTACGACGTCTCGCGCCGTGAAGTCGGATCCCGGGGGCATTGCTGGCTGGAGCTACCGCTTCCAGAACAAGGACCCGAAGGGCGCCTACACCGTCACGGCCACTGCCGTCTACAATGGCCAGACCGCCTCAGCGACCACAGGCGTCACCCTGCAATGAGTGCGAACCATCTGTCAGAGCCGCGAATGGAGGCCGCGAAGCGGCCGGAATGAGCGGTTGCCCCGGGGTGGGGCCGCGGGGGTTGCCAGGGACCACGTGTTGGCAGCGGCATGGGACCGCTCACTCTCGGGCGCTGGCGCGCCCTTCGTTCGCGGCTCTGCCTGCGCTGGCGGCCCGCTTCGTTCGCGATGCTGAATGCGCTGCC
>Ga0209018_1001314_pt1 | contig 20405 bp, 18 predicted proteins | sample YNPBryBLVA2012_FD_185814 | JGI IMG/M metagenome (GOLD analysis project Ga0209018, IMG submission 185814) | Anoxygenic and chlorotrophic microbial mat microbial communities from Yellowstone National Park, USA - YNP Bryant BLVA 2012 (SPAdes)... ...
GCCCCATCAACAGGCCACGAACGACCTGGTCGTCGACGACCCGCTCGTCACAGTGCACAGCCTCGAAAGGCGTGAGGTAACGGCCGGTGGGCACCGCCAAGAGCGCGAAGTACTCCTGGCGATCGGTGTCCGCCGAGACGACCGGATCGCGCGACAGGCAGATGGCGAGCCTGTCCGCCGCGGCAGACAGGCCGAGAGCCCGCACCGCTTCGACCATGTCGCTGCTGGTGAGGGCGGCCGCGATCGCGGCGGATGGTGGGGCTGCCAGGACGGCGGCCACGAGCACGTATAGATCGCGCCGGAAGCGGGCCTCGGCGAGGTCGCATGCCGCGGCGTCGGGGGAAAGCGCTTCGGTCATCATGACGTGAACTTGATGGACGGGTGGGTTGCTGCAGGATCGGCGAAGCCTTCAGGCGGTGTACCGTTGCCGCCCGCCTGGTCAAACGAGCTGGTGTACGTCAGCGCCTTTGCCGGGCAGGTCGTGACGCACGCTGGCGCCAGGCCCTTCGCCAGACGATGGGCGCAGCCGGTGCACTTTTCGACCTTCTGCGTGGCCGCGTTGAACTGCGGTGCGCCATAGGGGCACGCCCATTCGCAGTAGCGGCACCCGATGCACTGCGCCTGATCGATCTGCACCAGCCCCGTGGTGGCGTTCTTCGAGATCGCCCCGACAGGACAGGATGCCAGGCAGGCGGGGTTGGCGCAGTGATTACACGCCATCGTCACGAACGTGCGAGTCGGCTTGGGGTACGCACCGCCATCCACCGTGTGCACGAAACGATAGTTGACCGCCACCGCCCGCCCGTAGTGAACCGTCAGCGGGCTCTGTTGCGGCTCGGTGTTGTTCTCAGCCTTGCAGGCGACCATGCATGCATGGCAGCCAACGCAGCGTTTGAGATTCAGGTTCCATCCAAACTGTGCCATAGCGTCGCTCACCTTCTTGCCGGAACCCGGATGGCGCCGACTGCGCGCCAGCCCGAGCCCTTGGCCGTCATCCGTCCACCAGCGCTACCTGGACCCGTGTGTCGTTGAAGCTGGCGCTGGCGCCTATCGGGTCTTGAAGCGGAGAATTCCCGGTGGCGTCGTCGAGCCTCATGATAGGGTTGGCCGTGATCCCGGCGCCCCGCGACGGATCGTGGGGAGACGGCTGCCCGTTGACCAGATACGGACGTGAATTGAGCTCCCAGTGACCGTAGGAGTGCGACACGGCGATGACCCCCGGACGCAGCCCTTCGAGCACGCGCGCCTTGCCGATGATTCCGGCCGGGTTGGACGCGGACCAGACGCGCACGCGATCTCCGGTCTCGATTCCCAGAGCGTGTGCGTCTGACGTGCTGATCTCTACGCCATTCTCGGGCATGATTGCCATCAGCCACGGATTGACGGCCGTGCGGGCTTGCGCATGGAAGACACTGTGGTAAGTGACGAGCTGGTAAGGGAACGCGGCGTCGTCGACGGGCGTCCCGTCGCTGTGGTGGATGCCGCCGACGATGGGCGTGCCGGAGTAGTACTCGCCCGTGATGGAGTCGCGCGTCGTGGCGACTGGCTCCAGATAGAGGTGAATCACGCCGCCGTGCTTGTACTTCAGGAGATTCGGATTGGCCGGGTCATAGGCATTGCCCGGGTCCTCGAACACGCCGCCGCGATCGAGGATCTCAGCCACCGTCTTGCCCGTGTTTTGCGCAAGATTCGCGAACTCACGGCGGAACACGTCCCATGCACGATCGCACGAGCCTCCATCGGCGAAGGCGTTGGCTCCCACGCCAGGGAACGACGGCGAGATCGCCTTGGCGAGCCCGATGAGGATGTCCGCCATCTGCTTGGTGTCGGGCAGGAACGGCGTATATTCGTTCGTCGCGTTGGGATCGAAGGTCCAGGTTCCGGTGCCTCCGATCGTGACACCGTCATACTTACCCACCACGGGCTGCTGGATGGGTGCGAACGCGGTCAGGATGGTCGGCGTGCCGCCCGGGAAAGCCCATTTCTCAAGATAGGTGGAGTCGGGCAGGATGTAGTCGGCCCACGCCGGTACCTCCCCCATCACCGGGCTGATCGCCACGAACAGAGGCAAACGCACCTCGTCGGACACCGTTTGCTCCCAGATCGCCTTCCCACCGGGAACCGAGTACGGCCAGGCGTTCCAGTAGGTGATGAGCACCTTCGCCGGGTAGGGGTACCCGTCCTGGATCGACGGGATGATCTCCTGGTAGTTGCCGTGGCTTCCGAGGGGGAACCAGGGACGCCTGGCTGGGTACCCCTTGAAGTACGACTTGCCGGGCACGTAGGCGTTGCCCTTGGCCCTGTCCATCCGTACGCCGGAGGGCGAGACGCCGTTGGGGACCGTCGCGACGTTGACCACGCCGTTTTTCTGGTCATAGCCGGCGCCGCCCTTCGACATCCCGCCGGCATAGTCGTAGTTGCCGACGAGCGCGTTGAGCGCCATGACCGCCACTTGGTTGTACGTCCCGTTCACGTGCTGCACGACGCCGCGATAGGTCCACGCCGAAGCCTTCCGACCGGCAGCAGCGAATTCGTTGGCGACCTGCGTGATGGTGTCCTCCGCGACGCCGCAGAGCACGGCATAGTCATGCAGAGACCGCGACATCACGCTCTCGTAGTAGAGCTCAAACGCCGTCTTGCACGCGATGCCATTGACCACCACCTGGCCGGGCAGCAGCTCCCCGACGACCGCCGGGGGCGAAGCACCCTTGACGGCAGCCTCGACGGGATTGCCGCTGGAAGCGTCGATGCAAACCGGGTTCTTCGGGTCCAGCGCAGAGGTCAGACCAGCGTCGGCCGTGGTGAGGAACTTGCGCTCGTTCGGGTGCCCGGCTTGCACGATGACGAGCCAGGTCGAGTCGGTGTAGGTCGGCTCCCCGGCGGCGGTGGCAGCGGCCTTGTTCGCGTTCCGCAAATAGGCGGCGTTGTGGAGGTTGCCCTCGATCATCACGCGCGCGATCCCCATCGCCAGCGCCGCGTCGCCTCCCGGACGGACTGGAATCCACAGGTCCGCCTTCGCCGCGCTGTTCGAAAGGCGCGGATCGACGACCACGACCTTGCCTCCCGCGGCCTGCATGTCTGCCATCTTGCGGCTGAGCGCCACCATCGGGAAGTTCGCCTCGACCGGGTTGGCGCCGAAGACAATCGTGTACAGCGCTTTTTCGAAGTCGGGCTTGAAGTGGCTCTTGCCGCCCACGCCGTTGATCGTGTCCTGGGTGATGAGCTCGTTGCCCACGTGGTGGCTGACCTCGCAAATCGAGGTGTGGTCGAGACCGTAGTTGGCCGTGCCGTATCCCGACTTGAAGATCCGCTCGGATACCTCCTTCTCGATGCTTCGTCCCGGCGAGTACAGCAGTTGATTCGCGAGCGGTCCAATGTCCGGATTGGACGGATCGATCTTGTTGGTTGTTCGCGACGCAAACGGGATGAGCGCGTTGATCTTGGCGGCGATCTCCTGGAACGCCTGCTGCCAGGTGATGACCTCCCACTGGCCCGAGCCCCGGGCGCCTACTCGCTTGAGCGGGTGCTGGATACGGTACGGGTCGTACAGCGTCTGAATCCCCGCCTGGCCCTTCGGGCACATCCGGCCGCGCACGCTGCGCGCCGCCGCCGGCGTCGTGGCGTAGGTCAGCCGCTCGTCGTCACCCATGTTGTTCGGGTGCCATGGATTGCCGTCGATCTTCAGGAGAACGCCGTTCTTGACCTTGGCCTTCAGCCCGCACCGACCGTGGCACATCTGACAGGAGCTGTGGATGAACACCACGTCCGCGTCGTCGTCGGTCGGATCCGGATCGTTCTGCCCGTTCGGCGCCGCCAGCGCGTTGTCGCTGTGGAACAGCACCGGCGCCGCGGCTGCCGCTGCCCCCACCGTACCTGCTACCTTCAAAAAGCTCCGCCGAGCCATCTCCGTGGACATCGGGTGCTCCTTCTTGTCGTTCTGCTTGGTATCCATCTTCGCTACCTCAGTATCACTGGTAGAAGGGCTTGGAGCTGCCGGGTCCGTGACACATCCGGCATTTCTCGGGATCCACCTGCCGGCGAATCCCACCGGCCGACCGGTTGGGCGACAGATCCACGGTGGCGTGGCACCAGATGCAATTGGCGTTTTGCACGCCCACCACCGGATCGTATCCGGGTGTGTACGGTAGCATGGCCGTGTGTACCTCCGCGAATTGCGGATCGAGCGTCTTGCGCGTCAGCACATCCGCGTGGCACTTGAGGCAGTCCCTGTCGTATCGTGGTGACGTCGCCTTGTGCAGCGCGACCAGATTGAGCTTCGACATGTCCACGCCAGACGGTCCAGTCGGGCCCGTTGCGCCGGTCGATCCCGTCGGCCCTGCGGACCCGGTCGGTCCCGCTGCGCCTGTCGGCCCCGTTGGTCCTTCAGGCCCGGTCGCGCCGGGGGATCCGGTTGCGCCGGTGGCGCCCGGTTGACCCGCGGGCCCCGTCGGACCCGAGGCCCCCGGGGCGCCGTTGTCACCTCGAGGCCCTGTATCGCCGGTACATCCCGTTTCCAATGGGCTGAGCACGACCGCGGCGAGCAGGGCGCACGTTCCAAAGCTGGTGCGTTTCATGGGTAGCATTCCTCCGCGTGCTGGGCACGGCGCCCCGGCCTACAGCAAAGGACGGGCCAGGACCGTCCAGGCCGTATTCCCCAGGCCGCATGAAAGGCGGGAGCCGCGACGCGTTACGTTTGGCGGACGTTGCCTTGCGGCATGCTGTCGCGGAATCCCGTCCGCGTCCACTGCGCAGCGATGTTACCCAATCGTAACGGTGTTACCCCGGCGGTGTTACCGACGACGCCGCGTGAGCTTCTCCCACAAGGTCTTGCGGCTGATCCCCAGCATCTGCGCCGCCAGCGTCTTGTTTCCCCCGGCTGCCTCGAGCGCTTGCTCGATCCGCCGGTCCTCCGCGTCCCGCCTCGCCGCGGCCAGATCACCCGTCGGCCCCGCCCCTCCTTCCGCCGCGCCCAAATGCTCCAGACACACCACGTCTCCCTCGCATAACGTCACCGCCCTCGCCACCAGGTTCTTCAGCTCCCGAACGTTGCCGGGGAAGGTGTGCGCCCGCAGCCACATCGCCGTCGACGGCGCCAGCACCTTCGGCGAACGTCCGTATTCCTCACAGAGCATCGACAGAAAATGCTCCGTCAGCAGGATCACGTCGTCGCCGCGCTCGCGCAGAGGAGGAACCGCAATCGGCAGCACGTTCAAGCGATAGTAGAGATCCTCGCGGAACGTTCCCGCATCCACCTTCTTGCGCAGATCCACCTTGGTCGCCGCGATGATCCTCACGTCGACGTGCAAGGTCTCCGATCCTCCCAGGCGCTCGAACTCCCCCTCCTGGATCGCCCGCAGCACCTTCGCCTGGGGCAGCAGCGGCATCTCGTCTACCTCGTCGAGAAAAAGCGTGCCGCCGTGCGCTAGCTCGAAACGCCCCTTGCGACGGCGATCGGCCCCCGTGAATGCGCCGCGCTCCGCTCCGAACAGCTCCGATTCGACCAGAGCCTCGGGCATCGCCGCGCAGTTCACCTTGATCAGGGGCCGGTCCCGTCGCTGGCTGCACGCGTGAATGGCGTTGGCCACCAGCTCCTTGCCTGTCCCGGTCTCGCCCTGGATGATGATGGTCGCGCTCGTCTGCGCCACGGCGCCGATGAGGCGGAACACGCGCTGCATCGGCGCGGACCGCCCGACCATCCCGTAGGTCTGCGTCGGCTGCTCCGCCAGCGACACCGGTCCCCGATTCGCCTCCCGCACTTGCACGTAGCGCTCGACCGCCGCCAGTAGCGCGCCCGTCTCGAACGGCTTCGTCAGGAAGTCTCGCGCCCCCAGCTTCATCGCCTCCACCGCCGCGTCGATTGTCCCGTAGGCCGTGATCACGATCGCGTCTGCGTCGCTTCCCGCCCGCTTCATCCCCCGCAGCACGTCCAGCCCGTCGATGCCAGGAAGCTTCAAGTCCACCACGGCCACGTCGAAGCTCCGCCCTCGCACCGCCTCGAGCGCTTCCTCTCCCGACGCCACCGACACGACCTCATAGCCCGTCGCCCGGAGCCGATCTTCCAGCGGAATACGCATCAACGGCTCGTCGTCCACCAGCAATATTGTTGCACGCCCGCTCACGGCTCCCTCCGTACGCCCAGGCCCTTGCGCTCGCGCGGCGGCTCGAACGGCAAGTACACCAGGAACGTCGTCCCTCCCGGCACGCTCGTCTTCACATCTATCTTCCCGCCGTGCCGCTCCACAATTCCCAGACTCACCGATAACCCCAGGCCCGACCCCTTGCTGCCTCCCTTCGTCGTGAAAAACGGATCGAAAATGCTGGGAAGAATTGACGCGGGAATGCCGGTGCCGTGGTCCCGAACCGCGATTCGCACCCCCGCGCCCGCCGTCGAGCACTCGATCTCGAGCAATCCCCCCTCCGGCATCGCCTCGATCCCGTTCAGCACCAGATTCGTCAGCACCTGCTCGATCAGATGAGGGTCGGCCTGGATCGGCCGTAGGCCGGGCTCAACCCGCTGCACGACACGCACATGAGCCCGCTCGATTGACGGTTGGAGCAACGCCAGCGAGCGCCCCAGCACCGCAGGAACCTGCACCTCGGCCGTCTCCATCTCATGCTCCTTCGCATAGTCCAGCAGCCTCCTGACCACTCGCTGCGCTCTGCCAATCCCGTCCCGCATCAGCTCGCGATACGTCGACGCACGGTTCTCGTCCAGCTTGCCGTCGTCCAGGTTGTCCAGACAGTGCAGCACGCCGGAAAGCGGATTGTTGATCTCGTGCGCTACCCCCGCCGCAAGACGTCCCACGGCCACCAGCTTCTCGGCCTGGGCCATCCGCAGGATCGTTTGCTCGCGATCCTTTCTGGCACGCTCCAGCCGCTTGGACATCTGGTCCACCGCCCTCGCGACCCGGCCGATCTCGTCGCCGCGTTGGTCGCCGATGAGCCGCACGTCCCGTTCCTCACCGATGGCGTCCGCGACCGACGCGATCGCGCCGAGCCGCCGAATCATACGCTCCGACATGAGTAACGTCAGCACGATGCCGCTCAGCACCACGGCCAGCCCGATGATCGACAGGCGAAACAGCACCTGCCGAGGCGTCGACCGCGCCGCGTCCACCTCCATGCCCACATGCACCTCGCCCCCCATCCCGTCCAGGATCGGTGCCGCACGGTCGTGCACCGTCTTGCCCGCAATCGATACGGTCCACGGCTCCCCGGGCGTGGGAGCCTGCCCGCAAACTGCAAGCAGATCCGCCGGGAATCCGCCCCGAAAGGTGTGCGCCGCCACCCGGCCCTGACCGTCCAGCGCGAAGATGTACAACGTCCCAGGGCTACGCGCCACCATCTCCGAAAGCTTCTTCTCGGCCGCTACACGGTCTCCGGTCAGCAGATCGTCCACCACCGAGATCGCTGCGTCCCGCGCAAGCACCTCCCCCCGCGTGTCGATCTCCTGCGCAACCACGCGCCCGACCGCATCATGAATGACCAGCACGGTCGCCGGCGCGAACGCCGCGAGAGGCGCCAGCATCACCAGCAGGATCTTGCCGCGCAGCCCTCCGAGCCTCATGGATTGATGCCCATCTCCGCAGCGCGCTCCACGATTTCCATTGCGCCGTCGTACGCCGACTCGTCGCCCTCCACGAATCGATCGAACCCCAGCGCAGCCAGCGCGTCCGCTCCCTCTCGGTCCTCGTGCATCGTCAAGAGCGCAGCCCGAACCGCATCCCGCAACCCCGGCTCGAGCCCCGGGCGCCCCACGAACGGCGGGATGCCGAACGGCTCCGATTCCGCCAGGATGCGCAGCGGCGCCGTCTTCTCGGGATCCTTCCGGCTCATGGATTCGAAGATCAGGCTGTCGACCCCCGCAACCCGCACCCGGCCGTCCCGGACCATCGCCATCGAATCCGTGTGAGAGTGCGAGTAGACCGTCGGCCCGAAAAACTTGCCGCCGTCGCACGACGCCCGCGCCGCAAGCGCCTCCGGGTAGATCCTCCCCGTCAGCGACAGCAGATCCACGAACGCCACCGGGCTCCCCCGAAGATCCTCGAATACCTTCGCCGGATCGTCTCGCCTCACCACGATCAGCGACCGGTACGTCGTCTTGCCCTGCACCACCGGCACCGCCAGGATCCGCGCCCCGTGCTTGCGGATCGCTCCGAACGCCCCCGTGCACACGAACGCCACGTCCGCGTCGCCTCGAAGCAGAAGATCGTTGGTCTCGCCGTAGCTCTTGCGCTGGATTAGCAGCACGCGCCGCCCGATCCGCCGCCCCAGCCAGGCCGTGAGCTGCCCGTACGACGACAGCGTCTCCCTCGGCGACAGCATCGTTCCCACCGCCAAGTGCAGGTCCGGCCCCGCATCCGGATCGGCGTCCGGCAAGGTCTTCGATGGGTCCACCTCCACCACGTTGCGGTCGCTCTTGCAACCCGGCGCGACCATCCCCGCGGCAGCAGCGAGCGTGATGCCGAGGAAGTGCCTGCGAGAGGCCGACGATGCTCGAGGATGCTTTCGGGAGACGTTCATGTGCCGGGGTCACCTTGGCGCGCACCCTTCGCGATCGGGTGCGCGGAGGACGACTCGAACATAGTCGATCCGCACCGTCTCGGCCACGTGGCAACCAGCGGCGCGCCTCGGTTCGGTGGGGCCGGTCCGCCCCCGCGTCAGCCTTTTCGCCGCCGGATGATCGCCCACGCGCCAGCCACCACGAGCAACCACCCGGCTGATGTTCCGACCGGCTCGGTGTGGCAGCCGCAGCCGCCCGAGTCGTTCGCCCCAGCCAGCCCGCCCGCGGCGCCTCCGCTTGCCGGCCCGCCGTCTCCCGCCCCGCCGTCGACCCCGGGGGGCGCGACACCCACGCCGACGCCGAGCGTGACCGGACCCGCAATCAGGCTCGTCGCGCCGACTCGGTAGCTGAGCTGTCCGCTGAGCGTGTACGCTCCCTCGCCAGGAAACTCGAGCCGCAGTGAGCGCGACGCCCCCGACGGCGGTGAGGTGGATCCCTGAGGACCAATCCCGCCAACCGGATAGGTCACGAACGATCCGCCGACCACGCCCCCGCCTGCGTCGGCGACCGACACGCCGGCGGGCAAATCCACGCGCAGCTCGCCGTCGAGCGCGGTGCCCAGCCCGCCATTGTCGAAGCGGATGGTGTAATTGCCCTGCGGCGCCGATACGGGCACCTGCGTATCGCCCGTCAGATACACCGACAGCTTGGGCTGGCCTTCGCTCGTCACGCAATCCGCCTCGAACAGCGCGTTCAAGAACAACCGCGTTCCCTGCGTCGTGGGGTTCGCCGAAATGGGCACCTTCGTGTCGTACTTGTGCCCGCCCAGGTAACTAACCTTGCCGCCGCATACGGGCGGAACGCCGCCGTCGGCCAGATCCTTGACGACAGGCACATCGATGGCGCATTCGCCGTCGAGGTACCCTGTCATCCAGACGTCCTGCACGCCTGGTCCCGCGGGGCCCGTGATGAACGTGACCTCGCGGTCGTTCTTGTATTGGGTCCCCAAATAGGTCGAAAGGTCGTAGGCCGGCTCGCTGCCGCCTACGGTCGCAAACGCGCCGTCGAGTTGGTTGTAGGGCGTGTCCTGGCGCAGAATCTGGATCGAGTCCGACGCCGGCTGCGTCGCGATCAGGTAACCGGCCCCCTTCTCCTTGATGTCCTTGGGCAAGCAGCAATCTTGCGTGCCGCCATTGCACCCTTGCGGCGTGCACGCAAAGTCCGGATCCGTGCAGGTCTGGCCTCCCCCGCAAGGTGGTGGCGTGCCCTGCGTCGTGAGAAAGTGCCCGTCCCGGCCGTCGTCGTCCAGAAAAGGCCAAGCGGGGTTCGGCGTGGTGTTCTCGTACGCATTGACAGCCTGGCATTCCGCGAAGAAATGCACGGGGAACTCGAGGAAGGCGCGAACCTCCGCCACCACCTCATGCCCGTGATACGTGATCGGCTTGCCACCGCAGCTAGCCTGGTCCGCACCGCACGCACCACCGCCGCATTGCACCGTCTCCCGGTCCTTGACGTCCCAATGCATGCTCATGATCTGGCAGTATGCCGGCACGCCACCCGCGAAGAGTTGCCCGTTGCGGTGATTCATGTTCGGCGCGTCGCACGTGCCGAGATCGCCCGCCACCGACGGCACCGTCAGCATGTCCGGGTTGGCCGTGCCCGCGCCGCAGTCGTTCGCGCCGCACCGGCCCGCCGGGAACTCGGCTCCGTTGCTTTGAGGGATTCCGGCGGCCCGGAGGTACGACGTGGCGATGTCCTCGTTGCCATCGGAGAATACCGCGATAGTGGGCGCGGCGACCATCTTCTTGCGCACGTAGCCCGTGAACTCCGCCGTGGCCTCGTGTACCGACACGACCTGGAATACCGTGCGCTGGGCCCAGGGCTGCCCTGCCCACGCAGCCTTGTTGTTCCAAGCGTCCACGATCGCAAGGGCCCGATCGCGATCCGCGGCATCGACCACGAACGGCCCACCCCTGTAACCGTGGGAGCCGACAACCGTTCCCGGCGCGAGCACGCCCGCGTCGTCCCAAAGCACGCGCGACCCGACGAAGAAGTCGGGGCTCGCCGTCGGATAGGGGCAGCGCACGCCGGAGCCCTCCTCGGCGCAGTCCCAGGCACACTCGTCTCCAGGCGTGTCGCAGGGCCGCGCATGCCACGTCTTGCTCGGGTCGATAACTCAGTAGACGTTCACGTTGTGGCGGAGGAGCTGGAACACGAGGCCGTACGCCTGCAGCATCCCGTGGTCCTGATAGGCGAGATCCATCGGGATGATCAGGCTGCCGGAAGGAAAGGCGCGGCTCTCCGCGCGAAGATCGCTCACGGTGGCGAGGCTTGCGGCGACCCACCCCACCCCGACAATCCTCTTCCATGTCACCTTCATCCTTCCGCTCCTTCCCGCCAACGCGGCGTGTCTGCCCCTTACGCCTCAACGCAGGGACCGGCATTCGATCATCGAACCACGTCCCGGCGCACCGTACAAGCTGAATCGCCGGCACCGTGCCGGGCCTGGCGGCCGTCCCTTGCCGCCGCGCCCGCAAGATCTCGTTTCGTAGAGAAGCCCGAGCCGGCTTCGTGCGAGCGCCAGCATCGAGCGCATTGGAGAGGATTTCCAACGCGCGACACGAGCCGGGCGTCGCCAGCCTTTCAGCCACGCAACAGCGGTAGGCTGTCAACGCCGAACACCGCCAAGGGCCGCCTTGGCAGCACGAGCGACAGGCTCCGCCTGCAAGGTCGCATTCGTGGATTGCTGGTTGTCGCGCGACTTGGCGGGCGATTGAAGAAGGAATCAGGGTCAGGGGACCGGCGCCCGGTTCGCGCGACGAGCTCGTCGCATCATCCGGCCGGCTCGTCGGTAGCGCGCCGGCCTGTGCTCCGATCGCCTGATCCGACGCTCTCCGCGACGACCGTCCAGGCGGCGACCGCCGCGGTCAAGGCCGTCATCGCCACCAGGGTCAGGTCGAAAGCAGTGTAGGACAGCCGTGTAACAGGCCCCAACGCGCCCAGCTTGATCAACATCAGCGTACCGAACAGCGCCGCCAACACCGCCAGGACCGCGGCCGCACGGGCGACCGCCCGCGATGCCCCAGGCTGTGCGGACCAGCCGCGGCTGAGTCGCACCGCGCCGAGCATGAGCGCGAAGCTGGCGAGCGCGATCCAGAAGTGGCTCGCATCGAGGGTGAAACGCCTGACGGTCATGTAGTCGACGAGCCCGCTGGATCGCAGCGCGAGGGCGCCCGCCACGCAGCCGGCACCCGCCAGCACCCATCCAAGCTGCCGTCCACGGGCCGGGCTCACCCCCAGCCACCGGGTGGCCGCTTCTCGGACCGCCAGCGCGCCGCCCAGCAGGCCGACCAGCCCGAGAAGTCCGTAGAGCAACGGCTTCAGGTATTGCTCGCGCAGGATCCCGAGCGTCACCCATGCCTTCGAGATGCCCAGCACGCGATAGTTGGGAACCCACACAGGCTTGCCGTCCGCCCCAAAAGGCGTGTCGAGCACCGCCCCGAACAGGAAGCCCGACCGCGAGCTGTGACAGTCCACGCACCCGTGCGCGCCCAGCGCGGCCCGCGCAGGCGCCACGTCGTGGGAGAACTTGTACACGGACGCATACGCCGTCGCCTCGTGCTCCTCGTGGGGAAGCGTCCGGCACTCCGCAGACGAGTAGCAGGCGCGGCTGTCGCTGACCCAGACCAACCGCTTGCCGTCGAGAGGGAACCCCGTCTGCGTGAGATAGGTCTTCACCGACGCAAGCAATGCGTCGATCTCCTCGGGCCGATTGACCTCCAGCACACCGTCACCGTTGTCGTCTTTGATCCGGTCGAGCTCGGGGAACTTGTCCGCGGGCGCGGTGCGGTGCTGCGTCCACATCGCGAAGAAGTCCTTCATGAAGAGCTGATTGAGCCCCCGCCTGCCTTGCTCCTCGAACCCCACCCAGGCGCTGTGTACCCGATTGGCGGGGTAGATCTTGCCTTGGTACTCGACCAGCGTGGGCCTCGATACGTTCGTGGGCTCGTCCTTGCCGGTGAACAGCTCGAGCTCGCCGTAGTGATTCCAGAAGTCCATGTCCTGGTCGTAGAAGGTCCAGATGTGCTTGGGTGGTGGGGTGATGCGCGGCGCCGCGTTGTACACGTCGCTCGCCTGGACCAGTGCGCTCTTCACCGCTCGGACCGGGATGTGGCAAGCCTGGCAGGATATCTTCTCCAGGTGCAGAGGGGGAAGCCAGGCGTGGGATGCCGCCGGCGCGTTGCGCCATCCCTCCAGATGGCATGAGTCACAGCTTCGTACCGTGTTGTCCAGATCGTTGCGGACCCAACCGGACGGGTCGTCTCCCTTGCCGAACTGATGCTCCTCCCGCCCGCGAATGCGCGGATCTGCCGCCTTGCTCCCCGCTGCGTGGCAATCCACACAGCGAAGCCCCGCCATCATGTGGACGTCCGTGCGGGCCGAGTAGGCCGCCCCCCGCTTCTTCCAGTCCGGCTTGAAGTGGCAGCTCAGACACGTCTCGTTGCGCGGCTCCGGCGCGATGTGGACCAGCACGTTGCCGTCGGCGTCGAACTTGCTCTTGTCATACGCAACGGCCGGCTGCTCGTTCGCACTCACCTTGCCCGTCACGGCGCCAAAGCCGGCTCCCGCTGTCGCGGCCCAGCGGAAGTTCAGGTTCGCCAGCTCGCCACCTCGCTTCTTGAAGTCGTACTCCGGCATGTGGCACAGAAGACAGTCTGCCTCGATCACCCCTGTCTCGGACCAGCGCGCTTTGTAATAGTCGCCGTCGAGGCCGTTCTCGCCCCCTGCGGTCAGCCCCGACGCCGGGTCTTTCATCCAGGCGTCGTATCGCTTGCCGTCACGGTCGTACTCCATCGGCCCACCGCCCGGATGGCACGTGCCGCATGTGGCCGTCACGAAGTCGAACGACGTCATGTCGATCGTTCGCGCACTCGTATTCTTCTTCGGCGCAAGCTGGCGATAGAGCGGAGCAGGCGAGCACCAGTTGCCGCCGTAGTTGCCGGGCGAGCTGACCCAGCCGTAGCGCTCGGCCATGGCCGCGGGAACCTGCTCGCCCTTGCCCTGCGTGAAGTGAAAGCCCCGCGTGATCTTGTCGTAGTCATGGCAGCCCGCCGCCCCACAGGTCTGCTTGGGAGAGTACGGAGCCGTGTCGTTGATCCCTTTGACCGGATCGATCACGTTGCCGGCCTCGTCGCGAAGCTGAAACGGAGGGCAGACACCCATGCCCTTCGCGCTTCCCTTCGGCGACGCCTGGGCGATGGTCGCATCGAGACCGCTGCAGCTCATGCCTGCCAGTGCCACGGCCACGACACCGAGCACGATGAGCAGAAGCTTCCATCCGCTGCTTGCTGCGATAGAGCGAATCATCACGGCGATTCCTTTCCGAAGCGATGACGTCGTCACGACTTGCCTGTTCCGGACTTCGCGCGCAACCTGCGTGGTAGTCCACCGCGGCCGAAGAGACAGCCTCAGTCGCCGTAGCCCGAGCACGGGATGCAAACGTGCTTGTCTCCGACGACGCGCAGATACGCGACCGCGGTGAGCTCGCCGCACATCGCGCAAGGGTGCAACCCCATGACCTCGCCGTAGTCCTTGAATGGATGCGGCTTAACCTCGCCTATCGTCAGCACGTCGCTCTCGGGCGCGTTCCAGAGGATGTCGACCATCTCCCACGCTTCCTGCTCGGGAATCTGGGGCGGCGGCACGCCGGCTGCGCGCTTCTTCATGAACGAGGACTCCGCGATCTTCTTCTGGTACGTCCCCTTGTACGCCACCCGCACCGAGCGCTCGCTCTTCTTGTCCACGAGCGTGATGGCCAGCTTGCCCCAGCCGGCCTTCTCGATGTTGCCCTTGCCGACCGTGCATCCCGTCGCGAACTGGATGCCGTCTGCGAAGCACTGCGCGCCGTGGTTGTTGCCGATCTCGACGATGCAGTGCAAGGCATCGGAGCTGGCGGCTCGTCGCACGCCCAACGTGCGCAGCGCCGCCAATCCCGCCCGCACACCGGCGGTGGAAGCCCAGCACTTGTGACCGTGGAACTCGAACGCCTTCAGCAGGACATCCTTCTCGGAATCGCTCATCGTGTCCTCCTTTCCTAGGCTCGAAGCCCGATGGGGCGCCGTACCCAGGGACAGGCGGGGCGAGAATTCGCCCTACAGGACGTGAAAGAGATAGACAAGGCAGTAGTACCCTCCAACCAGCACGAATATCGACGCAGTGACCCGGCGCATCCAACGCTCGATGATCGTGAGCGCGTTGAATGCTCTGGAGAGCCGGTTCGCGGCAAACGCCAGGATCAGCGCGAACGCCACCACGGGTAGCGCGGTTCCCACGCCGTACAGCAGCGGTAGCACGACCGAGGATCCGTGCTTGACGGCGAGAGGGATCAGGCTTCCGAAGAACAGCGCGGCGGACACGGGACAGAAAGTCAAGGCAAACACGAGCCCCAGCAGGCCCGCGCCCCACAAGCCGAGGTCGGCCGCTCTCGTCTGGACCCTCTCCATGATGGCCGAGCCGCGGCCCGCCCACGGCCAGGGAATCACATCGAGCAGCAATAGCCCCACCAGGAGGATCACCGGCCCGAGCGCCTGGTTCAGGTTGCGCTGCAAGAACATCGAGACGGCCGAGATGGACAGCAGGCTCTTGACCACGATGAGCGCGACCAGCACGTAGCTCAGCGTTCGTCCCAACGTGTACAGCAGACCCGCGAGCAGAACCCGCAGCGGCCTGTCCACCCGCTTGCCGACATACGAGATCGCCGCCACGTTCGTGGCAAGCGGGCACGGGCTGATCGACGTGAGCAGCCCGAGCCAAAGCGCGGTACCAAGAGCCAGCAGCGACGCTCCCATCAGCTCTTCTTCACCATGGCCAGGTAGTTGCGAATCTCCCTCTCGGCGTAGTCGGCCAAGGCAGCCTGATCGTGCGCGTAGTCCCAGACCTCCGTGTTCTTCCACTTGACCGTCGCCTGTCCCTTGCGCGCCACAACGACCATCGTGCTGAAGCTCAGATCGAAGTCCTTGACGAAATGCTCGTTGCCCGGAGCCTCGTAGTTGATCTCCTGGAACACCAGCGCGCCGGAGGCGGTGTCTTCTGCAAAGCGCTCCCTGATGGTGCGCACGATCGTCGCCTGGATGCCCATGCATGTCCGGCAGCGACGCTCGCCGTGGAAGTAGTAAACGACGACCTTGTCGGGCACGGCATCGGGCTGCAACAAGGGAGCCGCGGTGCTGGAAGAGCCCGCTGGGCCGGCGGATGCCCCGGCTGGCCGCGCAGCGGCGTTGTCGCAGCCGACAAGCACGCCCGCAGTTGCTACCAGGCTCAGCATCGCCAATGTGTTCGCTCGCATCATGGACACCGATCCTCCGCGCTGAACGGGCAGAGCGCCGGGAGTCCGTTGCGCGCCCGACGCCTGCTGCCCTGCTTGCCGCATCATCCTTCCTTCGCCGCGCTCGTGAGCCACGTGCTCAGCTCCGCCGTGCTTGGCAGCCGTCCGGCCGCCTTGACCTTCCCGTTGATCACGAGTCCGGGCGTGGCCAGCACCCCGTAGCGCATCACCTCTTCGATCTTTTCGACCTTTTCGAGGGTCGCTTGCAGCCCGAGCTGGCGGATGGCCTTGTCGACTTCTTCATACAGCTTCTTGCACCTTGCGCATCCCGGTCCAAGCACTTTGACGTTCATCGTTTTCTCTCCTTGTCTTTCGTCGTGTTCCCGTGGCTCAGGCGCCCTGCGAGCCCAGCCACTCCAGGGCCTTGGCGGCGGTATCGTTGACGGTCGCCGCCTTCATCAGGCGCGCCACCATGATCGCCTCCGCGATCTCCGCGTTGCTCGCGCCGGCCTGCCTGGCCTGCTTGACCCACATCAGCGTGCACGTCTCCGACTGAAGCACCGCCGCCGCCCCGATGCCGATGAGCAGCTTCGTCTTCGTGTCCAGCGCCTTGACCTCCGGATTGTCCATCACCGACGCGCGCTGGTCCATGTAAGTTCGTGCGGCCACCGGGGAGATGGCGCGCATGATGTCCATGGGTGTTTTCTGTTCGGCCATCGTCAGGTCTCCTTCGTCTTGTTCATCTGCTCGTAGGCCGCCTTGGCCCGTGAGCGTGGAACCGCTTTCTCCGCAAGCTGCTCGAGGGCGGCGGCAAGCTCGGGCAGCAGCACCCCCGGAAAGCCGAGCACCGCTTCCCCCGTGTCCAAGTCCGTAGCCTCCCGGCACCCGTAGCAGCCCAGCGAGAAGTTCATGCGCTGCTCGAGCCGCGGGATGACCGTCGCATCTACGCAGGTAGCCTGCAGCACGGCCGTAGAGCCAACCTGGCGTTTCCCGCCCGTGCGGTTGACCTCCGCGAGCAACAGCCACATCAGCGACTCCGTTGCGCCCTCGACCACGACAACGTCCGGCACGCTCGGTGCCGCGGACAGCGGACACGCTGCGATGAAGTCGACGCTGCCCGCTGGCAGCCGCGCCATCCCGTCGAACATCGCCTTGCCCGTCGAAGGCGCGCGCACGATGCCGAATCCGACCAGGCCCTTTCCGCTTGCAAGGTTGTCCGGCAGCGCGCGGAAGCCGAACGCCGACGCCGCGGCCGGACACGCGGTCTGCTCCGGCGTGAGCAGCACACGGTCTCCCTTGCGCGCTCGCATCAACGCCTGGCAATAGCGGTGGTGCTCGAGGTGCTTCCAGCCCTCGAAGGCCTGGTGCGGGGCACCCGGCGGGACCAGGTAGACGGCGACGGGCTCGAAGTCGAGGTCCGTGACCTCGAGGAGCCGATTGGCAATGGCAGCGTAGTCCATGAATACCTCCGCCCCCGCTACATGACCAAGTTGAACAGGTAGCCGACGACCAGAATCCCGCCGCCGACCACGCCGAAGAACGCCGCGATCAGCTTGATCTTGAGGACCTTGCGGAGAATGATCGCCTCCGGGAGCGACAGCCCGATCACCGACATCATGAAGGCCAGCACCGTGCCGAGCGCGGCGCCCTTGCCGAGCAGCGCCTGCACGATGGGAATGATGCCCGCCGCGTTCGAGTACATCGGAATGCCCATCACCACGGCGACCGGAACGGACCACCACGCGCTCTTGCCCATGATCGACGCCATGAAGTTCTCGGGGACATAGCCGTGGATTCCCGCGCCGACCACGATGCCGCCAAGCACGTAGGGCCAGACCTTGCCGACGATGTCCTTGACCGCGTCACGGCCGAGTCCCATCCGCTCTCGCCACGTGAGGCCCGTCTGCTCGCCGGCGCCCGTCGCGCCGGTGTCGACCTTGTAGACCCAGTCCTCCACCCAGCCTTCGAGATGGAGCTTGCCGATCGTCCAGCCGGCTATCATCGCGATCAGCAGGCCGGTGCCGAGATACAACGCGGCCACCTTCCAGCCGAACAGGCCGAAGAGCAGCACGAGCGCGACCTCGTTGACCATCGGCGCGGAGATCAGGAACGAGAAGGTGACGCCAAGGGGCACGCCCGTGGTGACGAAGCCGATGAACAGCGGCACTGCGGAGCAGGAGCAGAAAGGTGTGACGATCCCGAGCAAGGCTGCGAGCACGTTGCCCACGGACTCGCGCCGTCCGGCGAGCATCCTTCTGGTGCGCTCGGGCGTGAAGAACGAGCGCACGATGCCGACGCCGAACACGACGAGCGTGAGGAGCATCAGGACCTTGGGGGCTTCGAAGACGAAGAACTCGACGGCGGCGCCGAGATGGGAGCCTGGTGTCAGCGGCAGGGCGCGGTAGGTGAGCCACTTGGAGAAGGCTTCGAGGTGGCTGTAGACAAGCCACCAGGCGCCGGCGGCCAGGAGCGCCAGGAGCACCTCATGGAACCTGGGCTTGCCGCTGTTGGTGTTGGGTTCCGAGCTCGAGCGGCATGCACAGACGGGAGACGAATCCATGGTCATTCACGAACTTTCGCAACTGGCAAAATAAAAAGAGGAGGCGCGCTCGGCTGAGCCGTCGCGACGCTCTCAACCTCCGCTGGCGGCGCGCCAGCTCGCCTCGTTCGCACGCAGCACGGCATCGACACACCCGAAGAAGTTGAGGATGCACGGTACGCGCAGCCGGTAGATCACCTGCAGCCCCTGCTTGCGGTCCACGACGATCCCAGCCGCCTTCATGACCGACAGGTGTTTGGAGACCGTGGACATGTCGGACCCGACGACATCGGTGAGCTCGTTGACGCACTTTTCGCCCTCCGAGAGGGCGTCGACGATCATCAGGCGGCTCGGATGCGCCAGGGCCTTGATGATCTGGGCTTTGCGCTCGTAGGCGTCTCGGTGGAAGGGGCGGACACGCGGCATGCTTGGCCTAATAACCAAGCCGCGTGTTCTCGTCAAGCGTCTTGTTTGCGCGGGGACGGCGTCGTGCACGCGGCGCGGGAAAAACTGCGCCGGTGGGGACGGCAAAAAAAATTTGCGTGCAACCGGGTATCCGAGTATACGCAAGCACGCAATGCGCGACCTCTCGATCATCTTCGGCGTCCTCGCCGATACGACCCGCCTCGACATGCTCGCGCTGCTGATGCGTACCGACGAGCTGTGCGTCTGCGATTTCGTCGAGACGCTCGGAATCAGCCAGTCCAAGGCGTCGCGCCACCTGCGCTGCCTGTGGAACGCACGCCTGCTGGAAGACCGGCGCTCCGGCCTGTGGGTCTACTACCGCATCTCGCGGTCGCTCGACGCCGACCGCCAGACGATCATCAAGGCGCTCGGACGGATTCTGAAGGCGCGTGACCTGAGCGATCTCGACGGCAAGCTCGCGAGCTGGTTCCACCGCAAAGACCACGCGAGCGCCTGCGCGATCGCGCCGGCCCGAGCCAAGCCGTCGCGATCGCCGGCCAGGAACCACAACCCGCGTAACGCAGCGGAGGTACGACGATGACCGAACCCCGTGCCGGAGTGGCCGGCAAGCTCTCCTTTCTCGACAGGTTCCTCACCCTCTGGATCTTCCTCGCCATGGGCCTCGGCGTCGGCGTCGGGTTCCTGTTCCCGTCCGCGATCGAGCGGATGAACAAGGCCAGCAGCGTCGGGATGACGTCCATTCCGATCGCGATCGGCCTGATCCTGATGATGTACCCGCCCCTGGCAAAGGTCCGCTACGAGGAGATGGGCCGCGTGTTCCGCAACGTGCGCGTGCTGGCGCTATCGCTCGTGCAGAATTGGATCGCTGGGCCGCTCCTGATGTTCGCGCTCGCCATCGTGCTGCTGCGCGACAAGCCGGAATACATGGTCGGCCTGATCATGATCGGCCTGGCGCGGTGCATCGCGATGGTCATCGTGTGGAACGACCTCGCCAAAGGCGACACCGAGTATTGCGCGGGCCTCGTCGCGTTCAATTCCGTCTTCCAGGTGCTCTTCTTCTCGATCTACGCCTACGTGTTCATCACGATCCTGCCCACCTGGTTCGGCATCCAGGGCGTCGAGGTGCACATTACCATCGGCGAGATCGCCAAGAGCGTGTTCATCTACCTGGGCATTCCGTTCATCGCTGGCATCCTGACCCGCGCCACGCTCATCAAGCTCAAGGACAAGGAGTGGTACCACACGAGGTTCATCCCGAAGATCAGCCCCATCACGCTCGTCGCGCTGCTGTTCACCATCGTGGTCATGTTCTCCCTCAAGGGGGAGAAGATCGTGCAGGTGCCGCTCGACGTCGTGCGCGTCGCCATCCCGCTCCTGCTGTACTTCGTGATCATGTTCTTCGCGTCGTTTTTCATGAGCAAGAAGGCGGGGGCCAGCTATCCGCAATCGGCCACGCTCTCCTTCACCGCGGCGTCCAACAATTTCGAGCTCGCGATCGCGGTCGCGGTGGCCACCTTCGGCATCCATCATGGAGCGGCTTTCGCCGCCGTCATCGGTCCGCTGGTCGAGGTGCCGGTGCTCATCGGGCTGGTGAACGTGGCGCTGTGGCTGCA
>Ga0209018_1001315_pt1 | contig 20395 bp, 17 predicted proteins | sample YNPBryBLVA2012_FD_185814 | JGI IMG/M metagenome (GOLD analysis project Ga0209018, IMG submission 185814) | Anoxygenic and chlorotrophic microbial mat microbial communities from Yellowstone National Park, USA - YNP Bryant BLVA 2012 (SPAdes)... ...
GCCCCCGACCCAGCATCGCGTTCTCGACCGCTTTGCCCCCGACCCGCTGGCGCGCGCCTTGCCCGGAGCCGGCGACCAGCTTTGCTGGCGCCGGCGTGGAGGTTCGGGGGGCAGAGGCCACGGGCGGGCGGTGGAGCGTGGCCGGCCCCCCGCAACAAAAGGCCAATCCGGGCGCGGCACGCCGCAGGCCACGCCAGCTCGTGCTTCTCGGACCTTCTGGGACCGGTTCGCTGGATTTCTCCTCGTCTTGCTGGCTTCGGGATGCCGAACGTTGGGGCCGGCGGCTTCCCCGGCGGAGCTGCAGCTTGCTCCCTTGGCGTTCCGGGCCCTCTACCGGCTGGACTGCTGCCAGCTGCAAAACCTCCTGCTGGTGGTGAGGGCTTCCGAGGAGGGGCTTTTGCTGGAGACCGCGGGAGGCCCCGGGGGTGTGGTGGGCGCGGTGTGGGTGGCTGGGGGCGAGGTGCTGCAGCGGGGTCAGGGAGCCTGCGTGGTGCGCTGGGAAGAGCCGGCAATCCCCCTGGCTGGTGGCGCCACGCTGCCGCTGGAAGCCCCGGTACTGCAAGCGCTGCTTTCGGGGCGCCTGCCGCTGGGAGGGCAGGAGGTGGCCCCGGGCACCTGGGAGCTGGTGTGGCCCCAGGGGAAGCTGGTGGTGCGGGTGGCCGGTGCCCCGCCCCGGTGGGTGGAAGCTTGGCTGGAACTCCCCCGGGGGCGCTGGCACGCGGTGGCCTCCCGCCACCACGGGCGGGTACCTGGGCTGCTGCGCATCACCGGTCCCGGAGGAGAGGTTCGCTTGCAGCTTTTGGAGTTCCACCCTGAGGCGGCCCTGAAACCGCCACCCTGGGTATCGCTTCCCCCTTGCGGAGGGGCCCCGTGAGGCGCCAGGTGGTGCACTGCCCGGCTAAGGTGAACCTGCACCTGGAGGTGCTGGGGCGGCGCGGGGATGGCTTCCACGAGGTGCGCACGCTGCTTGCGGCGGTGGGGATTTTCGATCGGCTGGAAGTCCAGGAAGCCCCGGAAGGGGTGCTGGAGCTCACCGTGGCTGGGGCGGGGGAGGTCCCGGTGGAGGGGAACACCGTGCTCCGGGCGGCGACGCTGCTCCGGGAGCGGTGGGGGGTGCGGCAGGGGGCGCAGGTTTTTCTGGAAAAGCGCATCCCCGTGGCCGCTGGACTGGGAGGCGGGTCCGCCGATGGGGCCGGCGCCCTGGTGGCGCTTTCCCGCCTTTGGGGCCTGCCCACCACCTGGGAGGCGCTGTACCCCCTGGCGGCAGCGTTAGGGGCGGACGTGCCGTTTTTCCTCCTGGGCGGGGTGTGCTGGGGAGTGGGGCGGGGGGAGGAGGTGTACCCGCTCCCGGACCTTCCCCCTCTTTGGGTGGTGCTGTTGCCGGGGCGGGAGCCGGTACCCACCGCCGCGGTGTACCGGGCGCTGCAAGCGCCCCCGTTGCGACCGTTCACCAACGGCAAGCTTTACGCCTGGCTGCTTTCCGGCGGGGAGCTCCCGGTGGCGGCGCTGGCCAACGACCTCCAGCCCACCGCGGTCACCCTCTACCCTTGGGTGAGGCAGTCGGTGGAGCAACTTGCGCGCTTTTCCCCGCTTCTCGCCATGCTGGCGGGCAGCGGGGGCACGGTGTTCGGGCTTTTTGCGGAAGACGCCAAAGCGCGGGAGGCGGCAGAGGCGCTGGCGGAGCGAGGGGCGATCCTCGCGCCGCTTTTGCGAAGGGAGCAGTCGGCGCTTTTACCATGAAACGGCAGGGGCGAGACCTGCCGAGAGGAGGCGACGATGGAAATCACCGAGGTACGCGTGAACTTGAACCGCCAGGGGCGGGTGAAGGCGTTCGTCCAGGTGGTATTCGACAACGCGTTGTTGATAAGCGACATCCGCGTGATGGAGGGGAAGGAGGGCACGCTCTACGTGGCCATGCCCTCCCGTCGCTTGCGCAACGGCTCTTTCAAGGACGTGGTGCACCCCCTCACCACCGAGGTGCGCCGCCAGCTGGAGCACGCGGTGCTCACCGAATACGAGCGCCTCGCCAAGGAGCTGCAGGATGGCAGCGTGAACCCGCGGCTGCGGCAAACCCTCCAGCGGCTGCTGGCGGAGGATTACTGGACCGGCGAAAACACCGACGAAGAGTGAAGAAAATGTCAGCACTTGACGGTTCGTGAATTCTTTCGTAAGCTGGGTTTGAGGGGAGGGTCTATGGGGTGGCGCAAGCTGGTAGTGCCCGCGATGCTGCTGGCGGCTGCTTCCCTCCCTCGGCTGGGACGGGCCGACGAGCCCTGCCTTTCCTGCCATGGCGCGCTGGAAGACGTGAAGGCCGCGGCTGAAGCGCTGGGGGTCCAGCTGGCCCCGGGCAAGCTGGAAAGGCTCGTGGTGTCCCTGGGGAAGGGGTCGGTGCACGAAAGCTTGGCGTGCGCGGCTTGCCACCCGGAAGCCGAGGAGGTGCCCCACCCGGTGGGCATGGGCCGCAAGAACGTTTGCCTTTCCTGCCACGAGGATGCCGGAGGCGAGCTGCAGCGCTCGGTGCACCGTGACCCCCTGGGGCAGGGCCACTTCCGCGCCCCTTGCTGGGCTTGTCACACGGCCCACGACGTTCGGCCAGCGAAGGACGAAGCCTCCAGCCTGGCGCCGCAAAACGTGGCGCGCACGTGCTTGCAGTGCCACAACAAGCAGGAGTACCTGGTGGGGGTCCACGGGCACGGGGTGCAGCTGGCGGGGCTGGATCTGGCAGCCAGCTGCGTTTCCTGCCACGGTGGCCACGGTATCCTCCCGGCAAGCGACCCCTCCTCCACGGTGGCGCGGCAAAACGTGCCCGCTACCTGCGGCAAGTGCCACCACCGGGTGAGCGAGGTGTACCTCGCCTCGGTGCACGGCCGCAACCTCACCGCGGGGAACCGCGACGTGCCGGTGTGCGTGGACTGCCACGCCGCCCACGCCACCCTGGACCCCATCTTGCCCAGGTTCCGCGGCTCGAGCACGGAAATGTGCGCTGGCTGCCACGCCGATCCGCTGCTGGCCGCGAAATACGGCTTGCGGGCGGAGGTCTTCGATACTTACGTGGCCGATTTCCACGGCACCACCGCGGAGCTTTTCCGCGCCGTGACCCCCGACCAGCCGTTGAACAAGGCCGTGTGCTACGACTGCCACGGCTACCACGACGTGGAATCGGTCCGCGAAGCGGACACGACGCTGGTACAAAAACGCTTGTTGGCCCGTTGCCAGGCTTGCCATCCCGGCGTCAGCGAGCGGTTCCTCTCCGCTTGGACGGCGCACTACGGCCCTGACAAGAACCGCTATCCGGTGATTTACTACGTGCGCCTTTTCTACCAGCTGATCATCCCCTCCACCATCGGGTTTTTCCTGCTCTACATCGCCGCGGACGTTTGGGGCCGGCGGCAGCGGGGGTGAGCCATGAGGGAAAACAAGGGCATTCGGCGGTTTTCCCGTTGGCAGGTTTTCCAGCATGGTCTTTTGACCTTTTGTTTCACGGGGCTGGCGCTTACCGGGCTACCCCAGAAGTTTCCCGAGACCACCTGGGCCAAGGGGCTGGTGCTGCTGTTCGGTGGGGTGGAAAGGGCGCGCTTTTTGCATCACCTGCTGGGCACGATCATGGCGCTGCAGCTTTTGTGGCACGCCATCGAGCTTTTGTGGCTTCACCTGGTGCGCCGCTATCCCCTCACGATGCTGCCACGAAGAGCAGACATCCGGCACTTTTTCCAGCAAATCCGCTACAACCTGGGTTTAGAAAGTGCCCCGCCGCAGATGGATCGTTACACCTTCGTGGAGAAAATCGAGTACCTGGCGCTGATCTGGGGTACCGTGCTGATGGTGGGCACGGGTTTGATTCTGCTTTACCCGGTGCGCTGGTCGGCGCTGTTGACCGGGGAATGGATCATTGCCGCCAAGGTGGCCCACGGTGGGGAAGCGATCCTCGCGGTGCTCTCGATCCTCACCTGGCACAGCTACTTCGTGCACCTGCGGCACTTCAACCGCTCGATGTTCACCGGCTACCTGGATGAAGCAGCCTACGCCGAGGAGCACCCGCTGGAGCTCGCCAGGCTGCAGCGGGGGGAGCTGCCGGAAAAAGCACCGGTGACGTTCGGTCGGCTTTTGGTTTTTCTGGTGCTTAGTGGGGTAATTTTGGCTGGCAGCCTGTTGCTCCTGGTTTGGCTGCGGTGGTAGTCGCCGAAGCTGGGAAGCATGCCATGACGGCGGGGCTTTCTCACCTGCTTGCGCTTTTCGCCGCGAGCGAAGCTGCTCCCGAGTTTCCCCGGCCGGTAGGGGTTTTGCGCTTGGTGGCGCGAATTGGGATCGGCGCGATGCTGGCGCTCATGGTGGCTTACGTTTTCCTCGAACAGCTCGCTGCTTGGAAGAGGAGGCGGGGCAATGGCAAGGCAACGACCCCACAAGGATGAGCTTTTGCAGCGGTTCACGCTGCAGGAGCGGCTGCAGCACTGGGTGCTGCTGCTTTCTCTCACGGTCCTGGCGCTCACCGGGTTCGCGCTTTTTGCCCACGGTACGTGGATTGGCAGGGTTCTCCTGAGCTTGGAAGGGGGGATGGCGGCCCGGGGCACGATCCATCGGATTTTCGCGGTGGTGCTCATGCTGCTGGCAATTTGGCACCTTGGCTACGCGCTGTTTTCGGCGCGGGGCAGGGAGCAGCTGCGGGCCTTGGTTTTTCGCAGGGAGGACGCTGTGGCTTTCCGCCAGCTGCTCGCCTACTACCTGGGAAAGCGCCGGGAGCTGCCGGAGTTCGGCCGTTTTACCCCGATGCAAAAGCTGCAGTACTGGGGTGCGGGGCTGGGATCGCTGGTGATGATCGCCACGGGGTTGGTGCTTTGGTTTCACACCAAGGCCATGGCTGTGGTTCCCAAGTGGTTTTTCGATATCACGAACATTGTGCACGGGTACGAGGGTCTTTTGCTTTTCGGTTTGCTCTTCGTGTGGCACGTGTACATCGTCCACCTGAGCCCGGGGCACCTGCCGATCAACAGGGCGTTCTGGAGCGGCAAGATCACCGCCGGTGAGCTTTACCGCGAACACAGGCTGGAGTACCGCGAGCTTTTCGGCGACCTGCCACCGGAGGGGTACGAAGAATGAAACGCTGGCTCTTGCTCGTGCTCCTGCCGGCCAGCGCGCTGGCCCAGGGAGGTGCGTTTTCCGAGCTGCGGCAGTGCAACATTTGCCATGGCAAAAGGGAGTTCAAGAAGGTCATGCCCGACGGCACAGTGCGTCCGCTCTTCGTGGACCAGGAGGAGCTCGTCGGGTCGGTGCACGCCAAGTGGGCGTGCGTGGACTGCCACGCGGATATTCGCGCGATTCCTCACCCGCCGCGGCTGGAAAAGGTGAACTGCCAGCGCTGCCATTTTCCAGGAAACCCCGTGGGAGCCCCGGAGGAGGTGAACTACCGCGGCTACGAGGAATCGGTTCATGGTCGGCTGCACCGGGCTGGCAACCCCAAGGCCCCTGTCTGCCAGGATTGCCACGGCAGCCACGGTATTCACAAAAAGGACGATCCTCGATCCCGGGTTTTCAAGAGCAACGTTCCCGCCACCTGCGGCCGCTGCCATCAGCCGGTGCTCGCGGATTACGCCCGCTCCGTTCACGGGCGCTCGCTTTTGGAAAAACACAACCTTGAGGCTCCCAGCTGCAGCGATTGCCACGGCGAGCACGAGATCCTCCCACCCAAGGAGAAGGCTTCCGAGGTTTCCGCCACCAGCATCCCGGAGACCTGCGGGCGTTGCCACGCTAGCATGGAGTTCAACACCAAGTACGAAATCCCCGTGAACCCCGTGAAAACCTTCAAGCACTCGTTCCACGGCATCGCCAACGAGCTAGGCTCCAGCAAGGTGGCGAACTGCGCTTCCTGCCACACGGCCCACCTGGTGCTCCCCCCCAGCGACCCCGATTCCTCGGTGTACCCGGCCAATATCCCGAAAACCTGCGGGAAAGCTGGTTGCCACCCCGGAGCCAACGCCAACTACGCCAAGGGCCGTTTCCACCTGGACCCGAGCCGCCGCGAGGCGGGCGTCGTTTACTGGGTGGCGCTGTTCTTCAAATGGCTAACGATTTCCACCTTGGCAGCGCTGGCCGTACACATCCTCTTGGATCTTGTGACCAAACTGCGGAGGGCGAAGCATGGAGCATAAACGGGAGCAGCTGCTCCGGGAGCTGATCGTCGAGGAGCTGGTGACGCGGCACGGCCTGGAGCGGGCCGAGGCGGAAAGCCGCGCAGCACGGATGAGCCCGGAAGTGGCGGGCCGGCTCGGCACCTGGGTGCGGCGCGAGCTTGCGTTGCAGCGCCGCGCGGAAAAAAAGCAGCGCCAGCGGGAGAAAGAAGCGGCGAGAGTCGGCCCGGGGGAAGAGGGCGAGGTTTTCGTGCGTTTTTCCCTCAACGTGCGGCTGCAGCATGGCCTCATGGCGCTATCGGTGCTCACCTTGATCCTCACGGGGCTGCCGTTGAAGTTCCACGAGGCCAGCTGGGCCAAGCACCTCATCGAGTTCCTGGGTGGCCCGGAGGTAACGCCGATCATCCACCGGGTAGCGGCCACACTGCTGGCGTTCGTGGGTTTCTGGCATTTGGGCTACATCGCGTTCACCCGGGAGGGGAGGGAGAACTTCCGGTTGCTGCTGCCCCGCTGGCAGGACGCCAAGGACGCTTGGCAGCAGATCCTCTTTTACCTGGGCAAAAGCCCCACTCGCCCCAGGTTCGACAAGTTCAGCTACGTGGAAAAGTTCGACTACTGGGCGGTGTACTGGGGCATGGTGATCATGATCGGCTCTGGAACTATCCTTTGGTTCACGGAGTTTTTCCTCAAGTTCGTGCCGAAGTGGGTCACGGATATCGCGAAAGAAGCTCACTCGGACGAGGCGCTCCTCGCCACGCTGGCCATAGTCATCTGGCATTTCTACAACGTGCACCTGAACCCCCACAAGTTCCCCATGAACAAGACCTTCATTACCGGAACCATCACCGAACGGGAAATGAAGGAGGAGCACCCTTTGGAGTATGAGCGCATCATGCGGCAGCGCGCGCAGGGAGGCGAGCGGTGAGGCACCTTTTCTTGGCAATCTGGGAAGGGATCATCGAGCACCGTCGGGCGCTGGCGAAGCTCGTGGCGATCGTGCTCGTTGTGGTCGCTTGCGTGCACGTGGTGTTTTTCTTCGCTTCCACCTCGGAGAAGCTGTGCGCATCGTGCCATATTATGGAGCCGTACGTCGCCATGTGGAAAGCATCTACCCACAAAGACGTGGCGTGCGTTTTCTGCCACAAGGAGTACCGCTACGTGCTGGCCAAGAGGTACTTGAAGTACGCTGTCGGGTTTTATACCACGCAGCTGCGGGCGGAGGTTCCCGACGAGCGTTGCTTGGCTTGCCACGAAAAGCAAAACCTGGATACGGACAAGGTGTTCTTGCGCAACATCCATTTTTCCCACCAGGGCCATCTGGGGGAGATGCGCCGCGGCAAGCGACTCCACTGCACCTCCTGCCATTCGGGTTTGGCCATGGGGGCGAAGGCGGAACAGGCGAGCCACGTGGAGGTGGACGAAGCCGTTTGCTTTACCTGCCACTTCAAGGGCGCCGAGCAGGGGCAAGCGGTGACCGGCTGCCTCGTGTGCCATGGTCCCCCCGCCACCGTGGTGACCCACCAGGGCTTCCAGTTCGATCACGGTGCCTACCTGGCCCGCGGGGTGCGCTGCGATACCTGCCACGTGGAGGTGGTGCGGGGCGACGCCAACGTGCCCCCGGAGCGCTGCAGGTCCTGTCACGTTTCCCGAGCTGAATTTATCGGCAATTCCCAGCTGATTCACGAGGTTCACCTGGCCAAGCATCAAATAGACTGCAAGCGCTGTCACAACCGCATGGAGCACGGGCGGGTGCGCATGGCCGCGGCTTTGGGAGAGCGCTGCGAGAACTGCCATAAACCTGAGCACACCCCCCAGGAGCGGATGTACATCGGCGTCGGCGGGCAAGGCGTGCCGGACATGCCTTCCACGATGTTCCTGGCGCGGGTGGCCTGCGATTCCTGCCACGCCGAGCCGGGGTCCGATCCCAGGAGAGGGGCGGAGCAGCTGCGCCGTTCCTGCGTCACCTGCCACGGGGCAGGGTACGGCCGCATGGTGGACGATTGGATCCGCGAGCTGGGGGAGCTGTTGCGCACCACCGAGCAAGCGGTGACGCAAGCCGAGCGGCAAGTAGCGCGTCTCGGCAGCAGGGGCGAGGAGCTGCGCCGCGGGCTTGCGCAGGCGAAGGCCAACGTGGCGTTCGTGCAGCGCGGCAGGGGGGAGCACAACGTGCGCTACGCCGTGGAGCTGCTGCGCTTTTCCCTGGAGCAGGCGAAAAAGGTGCCTGGGGTGGAAGTTTCCACCCCCGCGGTCCTCGCTTCCGCCGCGGGCTACTGCCGGGTATGCCACTCCCAGAGCCACCTGGGAACCCGCCTGCCGTTCCAGGGGCTTGCCTACGACCACAACCGCCACTTGGCCGCCGGGCTCGACTGCGGTACCTGTCACAGCCTGGAGCAACACGGCAAGACCGCGGTCACCGCAGCGGCCTGCATGAGCTGCCATCACGGGCCGGAGCAGAAGCGCAGCTGCGGCGACTGCCACCAGGCGCAAGCGGCGTTTGCCGCGGGCAAGCTGGCTGGGACCGGCGTAACTGGGGATCCCGATACCATGGCTGCCGCGGGGGTGGCGTGCCGCGACTGTCACGACCTGGCTTCCCAGCAAGGGCTGGTGAAGGGCGTGCAGAAGGCCTGCGTCGGCTGCCACGAGGCGGGCTACGACGAGATGCTGGTGGAGTGGATCAACGAGGACCAGGCGCGGTTGCAGGAGCTGGCTTTGCTCCTGGCCAAGGCCAAGGAGGTGGCGCCGCAGCTTCCCGAGGTGCGGGAGGCCGAGGCGATCCACGGGGCGTTGCTGGCAGCCAAGGGGGTCCACAACCTGGCGTTGGCGGAGAAGGCGGCCAAGCAGGCCCAGGGGTTGCTGAAGAAGGTGCTGGCGGCAAGTCACTGATGACGTGAGCGTTGGCTTGCAAGCTTGCGCGGCCTTTCACAAGGGTGTATGCTGTTCCCCGGGGCGCGTTGGCCCCGGGGAGGGAACATGAAGAGGACGTTGTTCTGGCTCGTTGCGGTTGGGATGGTGGCGCTGCCGGCGGCTCGCCTGCAGGCGCAGCACAGCTACGTGGGCGCCGACAAGTGCAAGATCTGCCACAAATTGCAGTACGACTCCTGGCTCGCCACCAAGCACGCCAAAGCCACCGAGGACGCCAAAAGCTCCACCAAGTGGAAGTTTGACGCCAGCTGCCTGAGCTGCCACGCCACCAACAAGGACGAAACGCTCGCGGGGGTGCAGTGTGAGGCCTGCCACGGCCCCGGTTCAGATTACAAGGCTATGTCCATTATGAAGGACCGGGAGAAGGCCGTCGCCAACGGGCTGATCATCCCCACGCAAGCTACCTGCGACAGCTGCCACGACGGGAAGGATCACCACAAGAAGGTCACCTTCGACCGCAACGTGGTCCACGCGCACAAGAAGTAAACGCGCACCTGGAAGCGGCGGGGCAGCGCTGGCATGCTGCCCCGCTTTCTTGCTGCTGCTTGTGAAGCACCGCGCGATAGTCGGACGGGGGGAGGACAATGGTCACGGGAAACTCGCAAAAGCCACGCATGAGCTGGGCGAGGAAACTGCAGCTCGCCGCGGTGGGGTTGGCGGTGCTGGCGGTTTTGTTCTTCGGCTTTCTGGAGTACACCCAGCGACCGCAGTTCTGCGTGACCTGCCACTACATGGAGCCGTACTACAAGTCCTGGGAGGAGTCTTCCCACAACAAGGTGAACTGCCTCAAGTGCCACTACCCCCCAGGGTTCAAGTCCGTGGTGCGGGCGAAGATCGTGGCGTTGTCCCAGGTGGTGCAGTACGTCACCAAGACCTACGGCACCAAGCCCTGGGCGGAGGTGGAGGACGCCGCCTGCCTGCGCTCCGGTTGCCACGAGACGCGGCTTTTGGCAGGTACGGTGCCGTTCGGGCCTGACGGCACCATCCGCTTCGACCACTCCCACCACCTCAAGGACCTCAAGCGGGGCAAGCAGCTCCGCTGCACCTCCTGCCATGCGCAGATCGTCCAAGGCCAGCACCTCACGGCCAACCCGGCCTCCTGTTTCCTGTGCCACTTCAAGAACGTGGAGTGGCAGCCGAACCTCTCCCGCTGCCAGACCTGCCACGACGTGCGCAAGATCCCCGCCAGCCGCTTCGACCACACCCACGTACTGGCCAACCAGGTGGACTGCAAGCGCTGCCACGGGGACATCACCCGGGGCAGCGGCGAGGTGCCGCGCCAGCACTGCCTTTCCTGCCACAACGAGGCCGACCGCCTCGCCAAGTACGAGGACCTGGAGCTGCTCCACACCACCCACGTGACCAAGCACAAGGTGGAGTGCTCCGAATGCCACATCGAGATCACCCACTCCATCCGCAAGATCACCTTGGCGGGGGGCCTCAACTGCCAGGACTGCCACAGCGGGACCCACGAGAACCAGGTGCGGCTGTTCTTGGGGGCTTCGGCGGTGGAGCCGCACCGCGCCCCCCAGCCCAGCCCCATGTACCAGGTGAACGTGCACTGCGTGGGGTGCCACACCAGCGAGCGCAAGCTCCGGGACGGCGGCAAGGTACGGGCCACCACCGGGGAATCCTGCGATACCTGCCACAGCCCGGGGTACGGGAAGATCCTGGAGGGTTGGCGGGGGCTCCTCGCCCAGCGCTTGCCGGAAACTGAGGGGGCGGTGCGCGCCGTGCAAAAAGCCGCCCGCGGGCGAAAGGAGCTGGAAGCCGCGCTGCAGCTTGCAGCGGGCAAGCTGGAGGAAGTGAAGTCCGGGCACGGCGTGCACAACATCGGCTTTGCCATGGCGCTTTTGGCGGAAGCCCAGCAGCAGGCGGTGGAGGTGGGGCGAAAGGTAGGGGTGGCGCTGGCGGTTTCCGGGGTGCCGGAAGCCAAGCTCATGCGGGACAACGAGTGCCGCCTCTGCCATCTCGCGCCCCCGGAGGGCACGGTGCAGTTCGGTGGCAAGCCTTTCCCCCACGGACCCCACGCCCGGGCGGTGGAGCAGTGCACCGCTTGCCACACCCCGCGGGCGGACCACGGTAAAACCACCCTGAACCCGGAGGACTGCGCCCGCTGCCACGGCGGGGTACCCATGCCCCACCCGGCCAACTTCCGGCAGCAAGCTGGGCCGTTGTTGCAGCGCGTGGGGTTCGCCGCTTGCGCTACGTGCCACAAGGGGGAGAAGGCCGAAGCCTGCGAGCCGTGCCACACGGTGCCAGGGGAGCGGCAGGTAGGAGGGGTGACGTTCAGCCACGCCAAGCACTTGGCCCACGGGGAGGTGCGCTGCCGCACCTGCCATAGCCAGCTTGCCGAGCATGGCAAGGTGACCGTGGGGCAGGAGCAGTGCACCGCCTGCCACGGTGGGGTGGCGATGCCGCACCCCGGGGATTGGGTGGAGTCCCACCCGGAGTTCGCCAGGACCCACGGGGTGGAGGCTTGCGAGAAGTGCCATGCCGGTGGCATGCGCGGGGAGTTTTGCGGTTCCTGCCACGGCTAGCCCGCGCCTGCATGGGAAAGCCCTCGCTCCCGGACCGCGGCAGGTCCGGGAGTTTTTTTGCCGCCTGCTGGCGGCTACAATGATCCCGTGATTACTGCAAAACCGCTGCCCCGACCGCTGATGCCGGGTGAGGCGATAGGGGTGTGGGCCCCCGCCAGCGCCCCGCGCTGGGAAGAGGTGGAGCGGGGGGTGGAGGTGCTGCAGCGGGCGGGGTTCGCGGTGCAGGTGGCCGCCAACGTGCGGCAGCGCAGCGGTTACCTGGCCGGGGACGACGCGGCGCGCCTGGCGGGGCTTTCCTCGCTGCTCGCCAAGGGGGTGCGGGCGCTCTGGGCGGTGCGGGGTGGGTACGGGGTGATGCGGCTTTTACCCCAGCTCCCCTGGGAGGAGCTGGCCGCCTGGAGGGGATGGCTTTTGGGTTACTCCGACCTCACGGCACTGCACTGTGCCGCGGCGAGCCGGCTGCCCGTGGCCACGCTCCACGGCCCCATGGTCACCGGGCTCGGGCGATCCCCGGAAGCCACGGCCCGGGTGCTGGGGATCGTGCAGGGACAGCTGCCGCAGCCGCTGTTCCGCTTTTCGCCAAAGGCCGTGCTCCGCGGCGGAAAAGCCACGGGGGTGCTTCAGGGCGGCAACCTCTCGCTGCTGGCAGCACTGGTGGGCACCCCCTACGAGCCTCCCTGGGAGGGGGTCATCCTCGCCCTGGAGGACGTGGGGGAGCCCGGGTACCGTTTGGATCGGCTGCTCACCCAGCTGGCCCTGGCGGGGCGCCTGGCGGGCGTGGCGGGGGTGCTGGTGGGCCGGCTCGCCCGTTGCGGTCGGGGCGACGCCGGGTTCCGGGAGGCTTTCGCCGCGCGGCTTGCCGAGGTTTTCCCTTCCTGCCCTGTGGTGTTCGGCCTGGACTTCGGCCACGTGCGCCGCAACCTCGCGTTCCCCGTGGGCTGCCAGGTTCTCGTGGACGCCGATCGCGGGGTGGTTCGCTTGGAGGGTTCCTATGCTCAAGGTTAAAGCCACGCAGCTTTCCGAGGCGCTCAAGGAGAAGCTCGAGCGGTTTTCGGCCGGAGCCACGATCTTTCGCGAAGGGGAGCCCGGCTACGAGATGTTCATCATTTTTTCGGGCAAGGTGCGTATCTCCCGCACCGTGGGCGGGGCGCGGGAGGAGCTGGCGGTGCTCAAGAAGGGGGATTTTTTCGGGGAGATGGCGGTGCTGGAGGATTTCCCCGAGCGCTCCGCCACCGCGGAGGCGATCACCGACGTGGAGCTCTTGCGCTTGGGCAAGGCGGACCTGGAAGCGTTCCTCGCCAACCCCAAGGCAGCCATGGGGCTTCTGGAGCGGCTTTCCGCCAGGCTGCGGGAAACCACCGAGCGCCTGGCCAAGGCCACCCGCAGCCATCCCCGGGAGTCGTTTCTTCCCCCCGCCCGCAGCTCCCAGGGGATCGAGGCCTGGGCGGTGCTGTTCCATGCGGGCTCCGGTCGGCTCTTCCCGTTGCGGCCGGTGGGGGAGACCACCTTGGGGCGCCACGACCCCACTACCGGCGTGACCCCTGACGTGGATCTGGCGAGCCTCGACCCGGAGCACTCGGTTTCCCGCCGCCACGCGGTGATCCGCGCCCAGGAGGACGGCTTGTTCCTGGTGGAGGTGAACGAGCGCACCAACGGCACCTTCCTCAACACCGTGCGCCTGGAGACCCACAAGCCTTACAAGCTCATGGACGCTGACTGGGTGCAGCTGGGGAACGTGCTGCTGCAGGTGCGGGTGCTGCCCACCCCGGCCCCATGAGCCTCGCCCTGGACTCGCCTCTCGAGGCGCTCCCCGGCCTGGGGCGCGCCAGGGCCAAGGCGCTGCGGGAGCGGGGGATCGCCACCCTGGGGGAGCTCCTCTGGTACCTCCCTCACCGCTACGAGGACCGCTCGAACCCCACCCCCATCGGCGCCCTCACCACCCCCGACGTAACCGTCACCGTGGTGGGGGAGATCACCGACCTCCGGGAGCGGCGCGCCCGCACTCGGGCGCTGCACTTGGTGGAGGCGCTGGTCCAGGACAGCACCGGCACCTTGCCGGTGGTGTGGTTCAACCAGCCGTACCTGGCCAAGACGCTGCGCCGCGGGGTGCGGGTGTGGCTTTACGGGCCGGTGCGCTTGGCGAAAAGCGGCTGGGGGCTGCAGCTGGTTTCCCCCGAGTGGGAGGTGGAGGAGGACCAGGAACCGCTGCACCTGGGGCGGGTGGTGCCGGTGTACCGCAGGCTGGGCACCGTGAGCGGGCGGCAGCTGCGCACGCTGCTGGCTCGGGCGTTGGAGCAGGTAGTAGTGGGGCGGGTGGCGCTGGACCAGCTGGCCCCCGAGCTGCCCCCGTTTGCCGCTGCCCTGGCTCGGGTGCACTTCCCGGAATCCTCGGACCCCGAGACCTTGGGGCTGCTGGCTCGCCGGCTTTCCCCGTGGCACCGGCGCTTGGCGCTGGAGGAGTTCGCAGCTTTGGCGCTGGTGCTGGAGAAAAGCCGCCTGCGGCGCCAAGCCCTGCCGGCCCCGGTGTGCGCGGTGGGGGAGCGGGAGCGGGAGCTGGCCCGGGCGATGCTGCCGTTCCCGCTCACTCGGGCGCAAAAGCAAGCGGTGGCGGAGATCGTGGCGGATCTGCAAAAGCCCACCCCCATGGCCCGGCTGCTCCAGGGGGACGTGGGGGCGGGGAAAACCGTGGTGGCAGCGTTGGCTGCACTTGTGGTGCTCACCTCGGGGTACCAGGTGGCGTTCCTTGCCCCCACGGAAATCCTCGCCCAGCAGCACGGGGGAACGCTTTCCCGGCTTTTCGCCCCCACCGGCTTTGCTGTGCTCACGCTCACTGGCTCCACCCCCGCGGGCGAGCGGGGGCGCATCCTGGCGCGCCTGGGGAGCGGCGAGCCGGTGCTGGTGGTGGGCACCCACGCGCTTCTGGAAGAGGCGGTGCGCTTGCCGCGCTTGGGGCTCGCCATCATTGACGAGCAGCACCGCTTTGGCACCAGCCAGCGCCAGCGCCTTCTGGAAAAAGCCCAGGCCCCGCACCTTCTGGTGATGACCGCCACGCCGATCCCCCGCTCCTTGGCTCTCTCCCTCTACGGCGACCTGGATGTCTCGCAGCTCGCCGAGCTTCCCCCGGGGCGCAAGCCGGTGCGCACGGTGCTGCGCACGCGCCAGGCGCTGCCGAAGCTCTTGGCCTTCGTACGGCAGGAGGTGGCGGCGGGGGGGCAGGTTTTCTGGGTTTTCCCGGTGATCGAGGAGTCGGAGGTGGCGGATTTGAAGGCGGTCCAGGCGCACGCCCGGGAGCTAGCGGGCCAGCTGGCGGGCATCCCCGTGGGCACGGTGCACGGCCGCATGCGGCCGGAGGAGCGGGAGGCAGTGATGGGGGCGTTCGCCGCCGGCCAGCTCAAGGTGCTGTTTGCCACCACGGTGATCGAGGTGGGGGTGGACGTGCCGGCGGCCAGCCTCATGGTGATCGAGAACCCGGAGCGGTTCGGCCTGGCCCAGCTGCACCAGCTCCGGGGTCGGGTGGGGCGGGGGAGCCGGCGAGCTTTTTGCGTGCTCTTGGTGGGGGAAAACCTCCCGGAAGAGGCGCGGCGGCGGCTGGAGTTTTTCGCGGCCACCAGCGACGGGTTCGCGGTGGCCGAGGAGGACTTCCGCATCCGCGGCCCCGGGGAGTTCACCGGGTTGCGGCAGTGGGGCAGGCCGGAGTTCCGGGTGGCAAGCCTGTTCGCCCACCAGCGGGAGCTGGAGCTGGCCCGGGCGTTGGTGCGCCAGGCGGCGGCGGAGGGCAAGCTGGAGGCGCTGGAACGGGGGCTGGTGCTGCCACCCACCTTGGGCGAGGAGGTGCCGCCGGGGTGAAGTTCGTTACAATGTGCCCGTGGCTAACGCCGAGCACCTCCGGCTGCTCCTCACCCCCCAGTGGGCCGCGTTCCGCAAGGAAAACCCGCGGATCGCCCCGGACCTCACCGGGGCGGACCTCCGGGGCCAGGACCTTGCGGGGAAGGACCTCTCCCGGGCGGTGCTGCGCAACTCCGACCTTAGGGGCGCCAACCTCCGGGGGGCGGATCTGAGCCTTGCGGTCGTTCAGGGAGCGGAGTTCGAAGGCGCGGTGTGCGAGGGGGTGAACTTCGCCCACGTGCGCTTGGACCTGCTCAACTTCCGCTCCACCAACCTCCGGGGCGCTTCCTTCTTGCAAGCCAGCTTCCGGGGAACCGACTTCTCCCACGCGGATCTCTCCGCCGCCCGCTTCCCCCAGGCCAACCTGGAAGGTGCGGTGCTGCGCAAGGCCAAGCTGGTGGGGGCGGAGCTCACCGGGGCCAGCTTGCGGGGGGTGGTGCTGGAGGGGGCGGAGCTAACCCAGGCGAAGCTGGACCAAGCCATGGCCGAGGGGGTGGACTTCTCGGGGCTGGACCTGGCCGGGGCGAGCTTCGTGGGGTTTTACGGGGTGCGGGCCAACTTCAACCGCGCACGCCTTTGCCGCGCGGTGTTCCGGGAGGCCACGCTGCGGGAAGCCAGCTTTCTGGCTGCCGATCTCGCTGAGGCCTCGTTCGAAAAGTGCGACACCGGCAAGAGCTCCTTCGAAGGGGCGAACTTGGCGAGGGTGTCGTTCACCGCTTGCGACATGCAGGGGTGCGACCTCCGCCAAGCGGTGCTGGAGGAGGCTGCCTTCGTGGCGGTGCAGCTGGCGGCAAGCCAGTTGGCAGGCCAGGACCTGCGTCTTCCGCGCCTGGAGGGGGTTTCCCTGGTGCGCGCCAACCTCACCGGCGCGGTGCTCCGGGGGCTTTCCCTGGCCAAGGCACGGTTGGACGGGGCGCGGCTGGAGGGGGCGGACCTGCGGGAGGCTGACCTGGAGCTCGCCAACCTGGAGGAAGCGGTGCTCGCCGGGGCCAACCTGCGGGCCGCCAAGCTGCGGCAGGCGCGCCTCGCCAGGGTGCAAGGGGAGGACGCGGATCTCTCCGGGTGCGACTTGGTGCTGGCGGATCTTTCGGGGGCGGAGCTGGTGCGGGCGGACCTGCGCTTCGCTCGCCTCATCGGCGCCGACTGCCGCCACGCTCGCCTGCAGTGGGCGGACCTACGGCACGCGGACTTTTCCAAAGCGCTGCTCGCCGGTGCCAACCTCTGGGGTTGCCGGGTGCGGGGGACCAAGCTGCCCCCCGGGGCGTGGCACTGGCGGGTGGTGCTGGGGGTGGCAAGCCTTTTGGTGGCGGCGCGGCGGCGGCACCAGGAGAAGCTGCAGAGGGAGCACCAGCGCCGCGTCCGGGAAACCGTCAAGCTGGTGCGGGAGCTGGAGGAAAAGGACCCCTACCTGCGCCGGGCCGGGGGCCGGCGCTCCTGACCGGCGCGCTGGCCGCTACGCCACCTCCACCGGGGAAACCTCCACGAAGTCGGTGGCGGCCAAGGCCCGGTGCAGCGCCAGGATCCCTTCCACCTCCCCGGCGTAGTGCACCTCCGCCCGGTACTGGAAGTGATGCACCGGGGCGTACAGCTCCGCCCCCCGCGCCGTTCGGTCGGTTTGCTTTTCCTCTTGCTTGTGCTCCACCGCCACCCCTGCCGGGGGGTGAAAAAGCTTTTCCTGGAGGCTTGCCGCCACTTCGGGGGAAAACGCCTCGGCCTTGGCCACGAAGCGCAGCTTGCTCACCGGCTTGCGGCTTTGCAGCTCGAGCGAAAGCTCCGATGCGGCGCTCTCCAGCGCCGCGGCGAGCTTTTCCGCAAAGCGCGCTTGCACCAAAACGCGGTGGTGCGGCCCGGAAAGCAGCAAGCGGGCGAGCGACTCCCGCTCGAGCGGCAGCTCCGCTTCGCAGTACACCGCTTGCGCTGCCCCTGCCCCGGCGGCAAAACCGTGCACGAAGCCGCGGATTACGTCCTTGTCGCCCTTGACCACGAAAAGCTCCCAGCTCATAGCCACCTCACGTTGCGCGTTTGCTCTCTCATCATATTGCGCCACCCGATTCCTGCGCCACGGCGCGCCCCTCCGCGCCGTTTCGATCCTGCTTCCCTTCACCGCGGAAAAGCCGAATCCTGGGCGCCTGAGCGGGGATCAGGACATGTATGCGAACCATTGGCGTAAGATCCTGACCAGTCGTGCGAAGCTGCGGTCCTTGCATTTCCGCACGCTGACATTTTCGGCCAGGCAACGATAAACGGAGGAGGAGCGTGGTTTCCTGGTAGCCTGAAGCGCAAGTTCCACGGCGCGCTTCGGATCTCGCGGTTTTGCCTCTCCCTGGCCCCAAAGACCTTTTTCTTCGAGCCATTGCCGGAGGGAGGGCTGCCGGTGACCCCATCCGAGCACGTGCTCTACCTGCGGCGAAGCGCTCCAAACCCAAACTTCTAACTCCGGCTGAATGACTACGGTTGCCGCCCATCCTTTGAGACCCTCTTGCGCCAAGCGCCTGTCGAGCTCTTCTTGGAGTCTCGCTGGACCTCCCTCCCAGGCGGCATCGAGGACCAACAGCGCGTGGCGGTGGGACTTTTGGAACTCGCGCACGAAGGCAATGCCTTCGTGGTACACGCCGGGATCGCGGTTAGGGTGGACGTGGATTTCATACTGCACTTGCCGAATCCGAAGTGCTTCGTGGCGCTTCAATAGCGCGGCCAAAGCCGCTTCTGTGTTCTTGTCCGGAACGAGGCATAAAAGGTCTCTCATCCTAAAAGACCACTTGCGAAAAGGGTACCGAGGTCAAGTTTCCCTTTCCATTCCGCTAGCTGTGGATGCTCCTCACCCGAAACGATGGCAGTTGCCCCCTCTGCATCCCTGGCGAAGCAAAGTATCTCGGATTTCTTGGACATTGCCAGGAGCACCGGAGAGTGCGTAGCCAAAAGGATCTGTGCCCCGTACACCGATGAAAGCGATTGGTACAAGTTTTCGACCGCTCGTGGGTGGATTCCATTCTCGGGCTCTTCGATGAGAAAGACCCCGGAGAGTTCGGGCAGGTAAGCCAAAAGAGTGAGAGCAAGGAAGCGTAACGTTCCATCAGAAACGAGCCAAGATGGGAGTAAGAGGCCGCTTCGGTATTGCACTACCAAGTACCGAGAACGATCTTCTTCTTTTTCCCGCGTAGCAATGTGTGCAACATCGGGCAGGGCCTCGCGAACGTGGGCGATCCACTCGTCCAACCGTTCCCTATGCTGCCGCTCCAAGCTGAAAATCAGCCACGGGAGGTTAGATCCGTCGGACAAGTACCCCCTGGCCCGCGAAGGCGGTGCTGGGGAGCGCATAGCTTCGCTCGAGAGCATGATCCGCCGGACCCCCTCTTGGAGGACGGCTCTAAACCAGGTGGCTACCGGGAACCGCTCTTCGTCCTCGGGCAAACTCGAGAGCGCTGCTCGGTCAACGGCAACCCGAAAAGGGTTGTTCCATCCTGAGGTTTCAGCCTTGAAATAAACCTTTTCCGGTTGGTCGCCTCTGCCTATCACCCTTCTCCATCCGGCAGGCGACCGAGGCCTACCGTGAATAATGGTTTTTGGCGTCGGTGATGATTGGGGGAAAAGCGGTTGCGGGCTTTCGGGCCGGTGCGGATCCATGGGTTTAAGCCAGAGGTTTTCAGCTACTACCCTCGGTGGACCACTGACGCTCACTGCTACTTCGTAACGGCAGACATCGGCGCCGGAGGTTTCGATTCGTTCCTTTTTTTCAGCGGGAATAGCCACCTCTACCGCGAGTTCAAAGGTATCTCCTTGTGTCTCCCAGAGCAACTGCTGACCCGAAGAAGCCCGGCTGGGGACCCCTGTTCGAGGATCTCCTTCGATTGCAACGAACAGCCCGCTGCGCAGAAAATCCCCTAAAAATGCTGGGACATCGAGAAAGGTTGACTTGCCTGAGGCGTTGGGCCCAACCATTATCTGGAAAGGGCCTAAGGATCGGGAAACGTATCTTAGGCACCGGTACCGGAGCGCTTCGATCCGGACGATGCTCCCACGTGGGGCGGTGGCGAGGTCGAAAGTCATGGCTCGAAGAAGACCCAGGTCACGATGATAAAGGTGGGGATGAGGACCGGCAAGGTGTACTTGAGGATGTAGCCGAAGAACGAGGGCATTGCCACCCCTTGCTCCTCGGCGATGGAGCGCACCATGAAGTTGGGAGCGTTGCCGATGTAGGTGTTGGCGCCCATGAACACCGCGCCCGTGGCGATAGCTTGCAAAAACGCGTGGTTTTCCCCGATGAGCTGGAGGATCGCTTGCCGCTCGGGCACCCCAGGGTAGAGCCGGCCCAGCGCCGTGGAGAGGAACGTGAGGTAGGTGGGGGCGTTGTCCAGGAACGAGGAAAGCGCCCCGGTGGCCCAGAAGAAGTGGGCAGGGGTCTGCACGGCCCGGATGAGGAACGCCAGTGCCCCCTCCTCCCCGGCGCGGAGCATGGCCAGAGCGGGGATGATCGTGGCAAAGATCCCCGCGAAGAGGATCGCCACCTCGCGGATCGGCTCCCAGGAAAATTCGTTTTCCTCCCGCACCCGAGCCGGCGTGGTGCGCCAGGAAAGCGCGAACATGAGCAAAAGGAACGCATCCCGCAAAAGGTTTTGCACGTGTTGCTCCACGCCCAGGATGTTCACCTCCCCCAGGTGCACGGTCCCCGAGAAGATCACCGCCGCCAGCACCCCGGCAAGGTAAAAGAAGTTGTGCCAACCCTCGATGCGAATCGGTTCTTTCACCGCGTTGTCGCCCCGGGCCGCTTCCTGCGCTTGGCGGCTTTCCCGCCAGAAGAGGTAGCTGTCCAGGGCCAGGTAAATGCCCAGGACAATGCCCACCACCAGCAGCATTTCCTTCCAGAACGTGAGGGTCCAGAAGAACGGCACCCCGTGGAGGAACCCCAAAAACAGCGGCGGGTCCCCC
>Ga0209018_1001317_pt1 | contig 20366 bp, 13 predicted proteins | sample YNPBryBLVA2012_FD_185814 | JGI IMG/M metagenome (GOLD analysis project Ga0209018, IMG submission 185814) | Anoxygenic and chlorotrophic microbial mat microbial communities from Yellowstone National Park, USA - YNP Bryant BLVA 2012 (SPAdes)... ...
AAATGCTTGACCAGGCTGGCTGTTGGTTGGTCTTCCATCGCTATGAGCCTCCTTTTTGCTCACAGCGATTTTCTCATATTTCAAATGCGATTGCCCTATGTTGCCCTTCGTGGCTGGCGGGGATTGCGGTAGAATCGGCTCTGTCTACTGATGCAGCAAGCAAAAGTCGAAGAGGTATGCAATGGACAAATCTTTCTGGCAAGCCATCCAGGCAAATGATTACGCTGTGCCTATCGGTTATTCTGTGGACAAGCTGACCCCTGAGCTGCTGTCTCTCTTTGGGGAGGTTGACCCCGAACTGCGGGACGAGATCGCTTTCCCCATCTTCGAGCACTGGCTCGAGCGGGAGCATTACACCGCTGGGGAGATGCGCATCCTGGTGGGAGAATTGTCTCGCAATCTCAGGCTGGGATTGGGTGAAATTGGCGGGGATGCCGTCTTCCTGCGTTCGTTCTCTGCTCTGGGGTTAGCGGCGCTAGTCAATTACGACAACCGCCAGCCTTTTCTGGAGGCCGATGAGGTGCGTCAACTGGCCGGTGAGGCTGCTGCTTATCTCAAGGCGGAACTCGATCTGCGCGGGTACGTCCCTGGCAAGGGCTGGGCGCATGCCATTGCTCACACGGCGGATTTGTTGGCTGTGCTGGCCAAAAACTGTCATCTGGAGGCGGCGGACTTCGAAACCATGTTGAACGCTATTGCCGATAGGGTCACTCATAGTGGCATGTTGGTCTTCCTGTACGACGAAGACGAGCGCCTGGCGACGGCGGCGCGTACGATCCTCCTGCGCGGCGCGCTGCCCCCTTCGGCGCTATTGGCCTGGCTGCGGCGCTTCACCCATCCGCTTGGCCGCGCCCCATGGGCGCAATCCTTCCTCTCCGAATACGATCGGCGCGCCTTCGTCAATACCAGGAACTTTCTGCGCAGCCTTTATTTCCAGCTTATCCGTCTGGAGCATCTTCCCCCGCCGATGACCGATTTCATCGTCTCGCTCAGGCAAACGCTGGACGAATTGGCGCGGGGCTATTGATCTCCTGTACCTGAAGTTTGTGTCGTTGTGGTAAAGAACAATCGCCGCAATCTCGTTAGATGGCTGCCGCCGAGCCGTCGGAGCTGAAGTCCCCTTACAGCGAGGCGGCCTGCCGGTTTTTGCGGTTCACGTTCCAGCTCACCAGTAAGGGGATGACGGCGCTCAGGCCGACCACACCCGCCAGCAACATACCTGCTCCGGCGAGGACCAGCAGCGGGGGGAAGAACAGAGCAGCCCCTGCCAGCAAAACGCTGAGCACAAAGATCAGCGTGGCTATCGCCCCGATCCACAGGGCGGCCGTTTGGGCGCGTTTCATCGAGGCGCGCCGCAGGCCGCTCAGACGGCCGCTTTGCCCATGCAGCATGACGGTTACAGGTTGACGCTCGTCATCAAGGTAATACGAGGTCAGCACCGGCAGTAAGAGCAGCGTCCAGTTCAAGTCGCTGAATTTGGGCGTCCACTGGTAAGCGCGGATGTGCTGGGCGGCGGCGGCTTGCTGGCATTCGGCAGCCGCAGCAGCCTGGAAACCCGCTTGGGCATCTGACCAGGCGTCTTGCGGCAAGCGGTTGGGCAGGCGCACCAGCGCGCCGGCGTAGCCCTGCGGGGTGGCCGCTTGCGATCTCTCGACCGCAAAGGCGCCCAATTGCCGCAGGATGTGCGCGTGTTCCTCCATGGCCGGGGCGAGCACATTGGCGTAGGCACGCCGCAAGCGGCCCAAACGCCTTTCCCAGCGGATGCGCTTCTCGGTTACAGCGTGTTCCCTCCAGCCGCGGCTGTCGCTGTAAAGGTTCTGGTGGCTGACCACTTCATAGTCGAAGTCAACCTCCGCTTGCCACTGGGCTTCCACTTTGCCATCCACCAGCCACATCGGCAGGTAAATCCGTTGCAAGCGGGCGTGCAGGTTGCGCGGCGTCAGGTCGCGGGGCGCAAACCAGCCTCCCTGGGCGAAATTCTGAATGGCCTGCAAGACGGCTGCCTCCGAAACGGTGAAAGGCAGCATCAGTTCTGGCGGGCGCAAGCGAGGCAACAGGTCAGCGCTGGCTTCGATGGGCGTCAGGGAGGCGCGAAAACAGTGCGGGCATTGGGGCGGCAGACTCTCTGCGGCAACCACGAAGGCCCAATCGCACTGCTCGCAAATCGCCAGGGTAGAGGGCTGGCCCCACGCCAGATCGAGTGAACTGACCGCAGACGAAGCTGTCTCATCCATCACTTTGCCTCCCTTAGGCGTCGTCCATCTGCGTGGCCTGGCTGTATAGCCAAATGGCTATTCCAACGCCGATGGCCAGCAGAATGAAGCCTATCCCGCTGACAATCACGCCTACCCCGCCCAATAGTAGTGTGACCAGCCCAATGAGGCTCAGCAATACCCCCGGCGAGAGCAAGGCAGCGATAGCCAGCCAGACCTTGCCCCAATCCACCGGGCGCTGTCCGGCAATGGCGCCGTTCTGGCCGTTGACGAAGACCTGGAAGAGGTCGTTTTGGTAGGTGTAAGCCGCCACGTAAACCGGCAGAAGAATGTAGCGCCAGGTCTCGTCGCTGAAGTCCAGGCTCATGCCGAAATTACGGATCTGGCTGCTGCTGGCCTGTTGACGGCAGGCCAGACGGGTGCGCTCGCGCATGCGTTCGCGGCCGGTCGCCCAGGCGGCTTCCAGGGGGACATCGTAGGCGCGGGCGTGCATACCGGCCAGGAACTTCGCCTCGTAAGACACCAGGCCGCGCAGGTCGAAGTTCTTGATCTGACCCAGCAACAAGGCGCTCAATTTGCTGGTGCCCTCCACCAGCACGTCATCTATGTTCAAACGAACACTGCCCGACTCGCGTCGCCACACGGTTTTGATGCGCGTCACCCAGCGTTTCTGAGAAGGGCTGTAATGCCGTTCAGTTACCGTATGCCCAACTTCGGCGCTCCACGTGGCTTTGGTGACGGCGTGGAAGGCCCAAAAGGGCAAGTACACGGGGACAAAGGCTTTCAAGCTGGCCAGGCGGCGCAGCGCCGACGGCGTCATCCAACTGCTGCTCAGCCATCGGGCGACAATCTGCTGGCAGGCGGCTGTATCCACGCGGAAGGGAATAAGGTAACGCGGACGCAACATGTCTTGGGAGGCCTGCCGCTGAATCACCTTGTTCGAGCCGCAAAAGGGACAGGTGTGGGTGAGGCTGCCAAGCGGAATGGCCGTGCAAGCTCCGCAGTTCTGGCATTCGATTTCCTGGCGCTCTTCGCCCCAGCCGTGCTTTTCTGCTGCCGAGGCCTTTTCCAGCGTCTCGACGGTGAATTCGAGCTGCTCGGCAGCCTTGCCCACCACAGTCGCTTGGGCGGCCTCGTAGTAGCCGCAATGCGAACATTTCAACCCCCCTTCGGCCACGCTATAGGCCGTGGTGGCCCCACACTGGGGGCAGACGAAATCCGTAACGCCCGCTTCGACGGCTGGTTCAGCGGGCGCAGGCTGATACACTTCGATCCCCTCGATGGTTGAAGCGGTGGGGATGTACCCCGCCGGGGGAAAAATGTCCATAAGCCAACCTTTCTGTAGGGGATTATAGCTTATTTTGAAGCACAGGCGAAAACTGATATAATTTCACCAATCCAGTCCAATTCTGCTGATGGTATCTCAGGAGGTAAAGGCAATGAAGCTCCATCTTTTGTCACCCAAATTGTTGCAAACTGTGCTTGCTTTGGTCGGCGTGTGGCTTCTGGCCTGCATCACGCAGTCGGCTGCAGCGGCGCCCCCTGTCCCCAATGCCAGCCCCGACTGTAATATCTGGTGGAATGAAGTGTGGCATAATACCTTCGACCTGAACTACCGCACGTCTTTTGGCGCTGTCACAACCGGCACGACCGTCAAACTGCGCCTGCGTGTTGCTCAAAGCGACATCACGGGCGCCCGCGTGCGCCTATGGAACGACCGCACCAACACCGCCACCTACTACAACATGAGCTGGGACGGCGCTTTCGACACTGACCCTTTCACTTACGACTGGTGGTATGCCGATATTCCCGTTGGCAGCCAGCCGACGGTGTTGTACTACTTCTTTGAGATCAACGATGCTCCCGGCTATTGTTCTCCTGCTGACCAGGATTTTTACGTGGATGATGATCCTAAGTTCTACGGCGGCGGGTGGGGAGCAGTGATTGATAACTACGACGATAGCCGCAGCTTTCAGATTACCGTCTATGACCCCGCTTATGTCACTTCCGATTGGATGAAGAACGCCGTCATTTACCAGGTCTTCCCCGAACGCTTCCGCAACGGCGATAGCAGCAACGATCCGCTTCACGGCAGCGATTGGATTTACGGGCAGACGGTCAACAAGCGCACCTGGAGCGCCGGATTGTGCGATCCGCGCAGCACTTGCCCCGGCGAGTGGGGTAATCAATTCACCGGCGGCGACCTGCAGGGAATCATCGACGAGCTGGATTATCTGCAAACCCTGGGCGTCAGCGGTATTTACCTCAACCCCATCTTCGAAGCGCCGTCTAATCACCTCTACGATACCCAAGATTACCTGCTCATAGACCCCTATTTCGGCGACCTCAGCGATTTTCAGACCCTTGCCGCCGAAGCCGAAGCGCGCGGCATCAAGCTGATTCTGGACGGCGTTTTCAATCATGTCTCCTCCGATAGCAAATACTTCGACCGTTACAGCCGCTTCGATGCCGCCGGTAATCTCACCAGCCCCGCCGGCCCTGGCTCGAACGACCTGAGCGGCGCCTGCGAAGCCACCTCCAGCAGTTGGCGAAGCTGGTTCACCTTCGTCGCTGGCCCGCCAAACAAATGCTACGACGGCACCCCCGGCAGTCTGACCCTCAACTACTGGGACTGGGCCGGCTTCGACTCGCTGGCTAAACTGAATAGCGGTAACGCCGACGTGCGCAACTACCTCTACGCTGGCGGTTCGACCTCGGTTGCGCGCTACTGGCTGGCACAGGGCGCCGACGGCTGGCGCTTCGATGTCGGCGGCGACGTGAGCGGCGGCTCCGGATCGGGGGATAGCAACGGTTTCTGGGAAGGCTATCGCACGGCGGCCCGCAGCGAGTATGCTGACGCCATCTTGCTGGGCGAAGAGTGGGGCGACGCCTCGGCCTGGCTAGTGGGCGAACAATGGGACAGCGTGATGAACTATCGCTTCCGCAGCGCCGTGCTGAGTTGGATGTTCGATGGTTGCAGCGGTAACGGCTGTACCGGCGGCACCAAATTCGAAGACAATGACTCCAACGACGGCAGCTCCAGCGGGCCTATCGTCTTGATTGATATTGACCAATTCGACCACCGCCTGAAGAGCATTCGCGAGGATTACCCCGCCCCGGCCTGGTATAGCATGATGAACCTGATGGGTTCACACGACACCAACCGCGTGCTGTTCTTGCTCAAGAAGATTTCCAACGACGACGCCGCTGCCGCCAAAACCAAGTTCGCATTCCTCGGCTTGTTCATGTTCACTTACCCCGGCGCTCCCACGCTGTACTACGGCGACGAGGTCGGCCTGGCAACCGAAGGCGTGTGGACCAACCCCTGCGCTCCGGGAAATTGCTGGAAATACGAAGACGACCCTTACAACCGTGCGCCTTACCCGTGGGCCGATGAGAGTCTCTCCCCCGACAGCGCCTTGCTGGCCCATTTCCGCAAGCTCGCCGTTCTGCGCAGCCAATACCCCGTCTTGCGCACCGGCGACCTGACCGATAGCACCCGCCACAATGCCAATCGTACCTACGCTTATGCCCGCACCAGCGGCACGAGCGACATCGCTGTTGTCCTGCTCAATCGCAACACCACCAGCAACCAGAATGTCACCATGAACGGTCTGAACCCAGCCTTCGACGGCACGGTGCTGTACGATGTGCTCAACTGCTCTGGCAGCCCGGTGGTTTGCCCCTCCTACACCATCAGCGCTGGCAGCGTCACGGTCAATAACATTCCTCCTCTGTGGGGGGCGATTCTCGTCGAAGGGCCTCTGCCCCCTTACTCGCTCACCCTCAGCCTTGCCGATGACGACTTACCGACGGGCGGCAGCACCGCCGTCACTGCCACCGTCACCAACTTGGGCGGCGAACCAGCTCCCGACGGCACGCTCGTCACCTTCACCCAACTCGACGGCGCAGGCAGTCTGAGCAGCGGCACGGCTGTCGTCAACGGCGGCAACGGCCAGGCCTCGGTGACCTATAACGCCCCCACGAGCGGCGTCACCGTCGCCACTATCCAGGCTTCGGCAGGCAGCTATGCGGGGGCTTATGCTACCGCCACGGTCTTCGTCGGCTACCCCGCCGATGTCACTGCCCAGGCCTCCCAGAGACTGACGATCGGCCCGGCCACGCTGGATGCTGCTGCGGGCGTGGATGTGTGGGTGCACAAGACGGGTAACGGCGAACCCACGCTAACGGTGGCGAGATTTGCTTCCAACCCGGCTGACGGAATTGAACCCTATCAGGGGCAAATGAACACCCCCTATGTAGACCTGCATTTGTCCAGCACCAGCGGCGTCACCGAGATCGAGGTGCGCGTGGATTGCAATGGCACCTGCAGCGGCGACGAGCGCCTGTGGTGGTGGGACGCAGCGACCTCACGCTGGCGCGCCTTCGACGCTCTGTATAGCGGGCAAACGGGCGGCGCAACGGGCTATGTGTGGGGCAAGATCACGGCTGCTTCATCCCCCAGCCTGAGTGACCTGACGGGCACGCCGCTGGTGGGCGGCAATCCTTCGCCGACGAGCGTGGTCGTCCAGGGCTTGGCCGTCAACGCGGCAGTTTCCTCCTGGCCCATAGTCGCTGCGGCGCTCCTGCTGATGGCTGCTGGGTGGTTTGCGGCAGCGTTGGCTGCGCGCAGGCGCCGCGCTTGAGCGCCGCTCTTGAGCGAAAAAGTTATCGTGATAAGCCAGATGGCGCGCCGGCCAAACGATGGTTTGCGCGCCATCTCACTCAGCATGAACAGGCCCCATTACCTCCCCAACCCCGACCGCCTCAGCGTCCTGGCCGCTGTCATGGCTTTGGCTTACTTGTCCACCCATTTCATTCAGTTCCCTGGGCGGCAATTTGCGCTGCAATTGCCTGGGCTTTATCTGACCTTGACACTCAATGCCCAGACGGTCATTGGCTTGTTGGTGGCGGGTTTGGCGGCCAGCGGCACCACCTGGCTGTTGAGTGACCATCCAGACTTTGCCGCAGAGTCTGTTGCAGAGTCTGCCGCTCACCGCTATCAACTGTCGTGGGTTTTGCCGGCGGTTTTGGCAGGAGTGGCTGAGATGCTCCTGGCGCAGTTGCCCTTTGGGCTGCAATGGTGGTTGGGGATGGCCGCCAGCAGCGGCTTGATGATTCTGATTCTGACGGCGGAATATATTGCTGTAGATATTGAAGACGTGCGTTTCCCTCTGGCCTCGGCCGGTCTGAACGCCGCTGCGTTTGCGCTTCTGCTCTTTTGGGCCAGCGCCCTGCGGGCGGCCAACGTGCGGTTGTATGTTATCCTGCCGGCCTTGGCGTTGGCTGGCGGGGCAGTCAGCCTGCGGGCGCTCTACCTGCGTCTGCATGGCAGTTGGGACTTGGTCACCGCCGCTATCATTGCGATCCTGCTAAGCCAGTTTGCCGCAGCGCTGCATTACTGGCCGCTGGCGCCGGTCACCTATGGTTTGCTGATCATGGGCGCGGCGTATGCCCTCACCAGCCTCATTGGCGCTCTGGCCGAGGGCAAGACCTGGCGGCAGGCATTGGCTGAACCCGGCCTGGCGCTGTTGACCTGTTTGGTTGTAGCCTGGTTGACGAGGTGAACATGGTCGAGGAGGGCCTCTGGCTGAAAGCCAGCCACGTGGCGCAAATGCAGGTGCAGGTGGAGGCTTGTCAGCCGGAGGAAGCGTGCGGCTTGTTGGCAGGCAGAGATCGGCGTGTGGAGTTGATTTACGCGGTGACGAATGCCTTGCACAGCCCGGTGCGCTTTCGCATGGAGCCTGCCGAGCAGTTGAGGGCCTTCCTCGAGATGGAGGCGCTCGGCCTGGAGCTGGTTGCCATCTATCATTCTCACCCGCAAGGCCCGCCGCACCCCTCGCCGACCGATATCGAGGAGGCCGCTTACCCCGAAGTGGCGCATCTCATCTGGTATCAACAGGACAACCGCTGGCACTGTCGCGCCTTTACGATTGAGCAACGGTGCAGCCGCGAATTGCCCCTCAATATTCTTGAGTAACTTTAGGCCACACAATGGGTTTCATTCGATGCAGCCTTATCATTTTTACAGCAGGAGGCCAGAGATGATTCTGTTGGCAAAAACTGGCATTGTATTGCTAGGGTACTTGTTGGGAGCTATCCCGTTCGGGTTTCTGGTGGTGCGCTGGGGAACGGGCAAGGATATCCGCCAGGTTGCCAGTGGGCGCACAGGCGGCACCAATGCCTTTCGGGCGGCGGGCGCCTGGGCTGGCATCCTGACGGGCGTCTTGGACGTTGCCAAAGGGGCGCTGTCGGTCTGGTTGGCGCGGGCGTTTTTCCCTGAGGATATTTGGGTGCAGACTCTCGCTCCACTGGCGGCTATCATGGGGCATAATTACTCGATTTACCTCATCGAGCGCAACGAGAAAGGGCGAATCCAGCTGCGCGGCGGGGCCGGGGCGGCGCCATTTGCCGGCGGCGCCTTGGCCTTCTGGCCCCCTAGCATCCTGATCGTCCTGGTTCTTGGCGCGCTGATTTGGTACTTCGTCGGCTATGCTTCGGTCACCACAATGAGTGCTGCCCTGATCGTCACCGTGATCTTTATCCTGCGCTTCTTCAATGCCGCTTCCCCCTGGCAATATATTCTGTATGGCTTCATCGGCGAACTGCTCTTACTCTGGGCGCTGCGGCCCAATATTCGCCGCTTGATCCAGGGCAATGAACGTTTGGTAGGATGGCGCGCCCGGCGCAAGTCCTCGCCTGAGCAGTGAAGTCGGCTTGCTTGCCAGCCGGGGCGGTCGCCCTAACCGGCGGGTTACTTGCACCGAAAACAGCGTTCTCCTGGCTTAGCTCTCAGCCTGTTTCGCCTGGGTGAAGATTTTCCAGTGCGCTTATCGTACTGCGCTCAACAAGGTCAACCATAGGCTGGCGGCATGCCGCTCATCCTTAGTTACGGCTGGAGGCGGCGCTATGGTTAGGTTCGACTGTCGTCCTCCTCGAAGAGTTCATCTTCCGAGTTGGCAGCTGGCTTTCGCCGTTCACCGTACAATTGGCGGTAAAGGGCGCGCAAATTGCGGCGATGAAGCTCTTCGGCCAACCCACCGATCAGTACCCGGCTCTTGCCGCAAGATTCGACGCGCACTTCGTCGAGCATCTCGAAGGGATATTTGCGGCGCGAGGCCTGACGCACTACTTTGCGAATCGCAGACAGGTAAGCGAGATTTTCCTTGATGGCGTTGTCAATTTCTCCTCGCAGGACAATATCGCCATGCCCCTGAACGACGTTCTCCAGACTCATTTTGCCGATCTTTTTGAGCGATGTCGTCAGGTCATCTATATCGCCGTCTACCACATAAGGTAGGGGCATGAAGGCATCCCCAGCAAACAGCACGCGGTCTTCCTCGATTAGAACGCCAATGTTATCGGCGCATGGTCCCGGCAGAGGAATCAGATTCAGGGTCTTCTTGCCGACGCGTAAACTGAGCGAGCCTTCGCTGAAAACCATGTGCGGTAAGACAATCTTTGCCTGGCGCAGCGCCGGATTGGAGGCGCGGGCTTCCTGAAAGGCGGGTATGCCTTTGGTGGCCAATTGCTGATAGCACAACGCGTGGGCAATCACCGTGGCCCGTGGGAAGAAGCAATTGCCCCAACTGTGATCGGCATGATAATGGGTGTTGATGACGTACTTGATGGGAGTTTCTAACTCCTGTTCGACGAATCTGCGGATTTCGAGCGTTTCTTCTGGGGTTGCCAGGGTATCAATCGCCACGGCCCAATTAGGGCCGATAACTGCTCCGGCAGTCACCTGGGCGTAAATCTCGCTTTGAAAAGAGAACAGGTTATCTGCGATGCGTTCCCGTTGCATACTTTGCCTTTGCTTGTGTGGGATAAGGTACTTGTGAAGAATAGCACATTGCCCCGCCACAAGTCAAGGGTTTTTAATCTGGGATTAACTTTCTGGCAATTGGGTTGATAACGCGAGCGCTGCTGCTGGTCATAAGGAGTGTCTGTGTCTCCAACAGGCGGTATAATACGGGCAGGATGTTCCCGGCCTGCCTTCATCGGCCAATTTACCATCCTGCGGGCGAAAATGAACGATGAAGCGATCTCTCCTCCTGTACTGAAATCCCCTGTTCTGTCTGGAGAATTGGTGCTGTATAGCCTGGCTTTCGCGCTGGCGCTGGTGTTGCGGCTATTGCGACTGGGTGTGGCGCCGCTCTCGAATTTCGAGGCGGGCTGGGCGTTACAGGCGTTGGACCTCGCTCAGCCAATGGGGTCGCAGCCAGCCTATGTCTTGCTGACCGGCTTATTGTTTCGCTTATTGGGCAGTTCCAACGGTTTGGCGCGGTTCTTCCCGGCGGTGACAGGGGCTTTGCTTATCTGGCTGCCATGGATTTTCTTGCAGGGCTGGCAGAAACGCGTGGCGCTCAGGCCTGCTGTGCGGCTGGCGGGTATCATCATGGCCTTTGGCCTGGCCTTCGATCCGGGGCTGGTGGCGGCTTCGCGGTTGGCTGGCGGTCCCATGCCGGCGGTCTCATTGGGTTTGCTGGCGCTGGCGCTGGCTTTCGCGGGGCAGCCTGTGTTGGCGGGCGGATTGGGCGGTTTGGCGCTGTTGTGCGGTCCGGCGCTCGTCACGGGGGTGCTGGGGCTGGTGCTGGCCTGGGGTGCGGCTCGGGCGTTGTCTGCCTTGGGGGTTCTGACGCCTGGCGGCTTTACCCTCCCCCTTGCGGCTGAGGCTGGCGGCGTCCGCTTCTGGAAACAAGCGCTTCTCTTCGGCACGGGGCTTATCTTTCTGCTGGGTACGCTGTGGTTGTCGCTGCCACAGGGGCTGGCGGCATTTGCGGCCACTCTGCCTGATTATCTGCGCGGCTGGCTGTCAGCGGCAGAGGTGCCGGCTTTGCGTTTGCCGGCGGCGCTGGCATTGTATCAGCCGTTGGCGGTGATCTTTGGGCTGGTGGGCGCAGGGCGCGGCTGGTGGCTGGGCAGGCGCGCCGCGTCACAACCGGCTGTTGGCGGCCTGGCGCAGGCTGCCAGCCTGTGGGCAGCCTTGGCCTTGTTGCTGGCCATGCTCTACCCGGCGCGACAGGTGGTTGACCTGGCGTGGGTCCTCGTGCCGCTGTGGGCCTTGGCAGCTATGGAGCTGGCCGAGCATTTCCCCATAACCGAGAAATATGATTCCTGGGCGGTCTCTTTGGGCCTGGCCGTCTTGACGCTGGTGCTGTCGGCCCTTGTCTGGCTCAATTTGCTGCGCATGGGGATGGTACAGCCTCAGTGGTTGCTCTTTGCCGCTGTGGCCGGTGGGGCTGTGGCCATGGACGCTGTGGTGGTTGCACTGATTGCCTTAGGCTGGTCGGGGCGCGCCGCTCGTTACGGGCTGGTGTGGGGTGTGAACGCTGCTTTGGCTCTGTATGTCTTCTCCGGGATGTGGGGCGCTTCGCAGGTGCGCCCCAACGGCGCAGAGGAGTTGTGGACGATTGCTCCCCAAACCCGTCAGGACGATCTGCTGGCGGCTACCTTGACCGGCCTCTCGCTGTGGCAGACGGGCCAATCTCGTTCTTTAGAGATTGTAGTCCTGTGGGATATCCCCTCGCTGCGCTGGGCACTGCGCGATTTTGGCGAAGCGCGTTACCTCTACCAACTGGCCGCCGATGATAACCCACCGGTTGTTCTCACCGTGGTAACCGACGAGGACCAAGGCATCCTGGCGCGCTCGGTCAATTACCGCGGGCAAGATTTTGCCTGGCACGAGTACCCGGGATGGGAAGGGGTTTTGCCGCCTAACTTGATGCGCTGGATAGGCTTTCGCGAGGCCCCTACCACTCACGAGACCCTCATTCTCTGGGCGCGCAACGATCTTTTCCCCGGCGGGGCAACCGCAAACGGCAACGTCGCCCCCGCTGGGCCTTGAATCCTTATCCATCGAGAGAGAGAGCATGCCTATCCCCAAAATCATTGCTATTGACGGCCCGGCGGCTTCGGGCAAATCCACCCTGGGGCAAAGATTGGCGCAAGCCCTGGGTTACCTGTTCTTCGATACCGGTGTGATGTACCGCGCCGTGACGTGGGCGGCGCTGCAACGCAGCGTTGCGCCAAGCGATGAAGCCTCGGTGACGACGCTGGCCGAGACCCTTCAAATAGACGTGCATCCCCCCTCGCAGGCGGATGGCCGTCAATACGATGTGCTGGTCAACGGCGCTGATGTCACCTGGGATATCCGCCGCCCCGAAGTGGATGCCAATGTCTCGGTCGTTTCCGCCTATGCAGGCGTGCGTCGCGCCCTGAGCCTGCAACAGCGGCGTATTGGCCTGCGCGGCGAGGTGGTCATGGTTGGGCGTGATATTGGCACGGTGATTCTGCCGGAGGCCGATTTGAAGCTTTACCTCGACGCCTCGGCTGAAGAGCGGGCGCGCCGGCGCTACACCGAAATCATCGGGCGCGGCCAGCCTGCCGATTACCAGGCCATCTTGGCGACCATGCGCGAACGCGACCGTATTGACTCGACCCGTTCTATTGCCCCTCTGCGTCCCGCCGAGGATGCCATCGTCCTCGATTCCGACAAGCTGGATGCCGATCAAGTGCTGGCTTACGTGCAACAACTCATCCAGCAGCGCGGCTGAAGCTGCCAAGACCATCAACCTTGTGCAACCTGGCAAAAACACGGTCTCGCCTATGACCACTCTCGAACAAATCCGCCCCGCCTTGCAGCGTTATGAACATGCCCGCCATGAGCCTATGCGCCGCTTTTTGCGTTTCCTCATCCGCACGATTGGTTTCAACTTCCTGGCGCGCATTGACCACGTGGAAGGTGTGGAGCATATCCCCCAGCAAGGCGCAGCCATTGTGATGATCAACCATATTGCCTTCATTGACCCCTTGGTCGTGTTGGCCGTATCGCCGCGCAGCATTGTCCCCATGGCCAAAATTGAGGTGTACGATTATCCCATCATCGGCATTTTTCCTCGTCTGTGGGGGGTGATTCCCGTGCGCCGCGAGGAGGTGGACCGACGGGCGATTCAGCAGGCCCTGGATGTGTTGCAGGCCGGGGAGATCATCCTCATTGCGCCGGAAGGGACACGCCACCCGGCGCTGGCCGATGCCCGCGATGGAATCGCCTATCTGGCCAGCCGTTCGGGCGCGCCGATTGTGCCGGCGGCGATTGACGGCACGATGGGTTTCCCGGCCCTGCGCGGCGCGGCGCGTTGGCGCGCCCCCGGCGTTACCCTGCGCCTGGGTAGACCGTTTCGCTTACGCAGCCGCACGCCCCGCCCTGGGCGCAGCGAACTGCGCCAGATGACCGACGAGGCCATGTATGTGTTGGCCGCCATGCTGCCCGAGAACCGGCGCGGCCAGTACGCTGATCTCTCCAAAGCAACCTGCCAGACGATCGAACCGCTCTGACTACCCAGAACACGCTGCGGGTATCCATGCTATAATTTTGGCAACACGTGTTGGCACACATTTTGCACCGCCGGCTGTTATGTCCATCGAAATGACCCTGTTTGCCCATACCCTCTACATCGAGCCGCCGCAAGGCTGGCTGGGGTGGCTTGGCTGGCTGGCGCTTTTCGGCGGCGTGCTGGCTCTGTTCTTCAAGTGGCAGGCTTACAACAAGCAGTTCAAGGCGGTGCAGTGGGGCATACTGGCAGCGCTGATCATTCTCTTGCCGTTGACCAGCCTCTTCGTTGTTATCCGCCTGCCGGCGGGGCAGGCCTTGCCGCCGCCGGGTATGCCTGTGGATAGCGGCGGGGCAGCGTTCGTCGTTCTGGCGGCGTTGCCCTGGGTGTTGGCGGCGGGTTTTCTCGGCCCGGCCCCGGCGACTATCCTGGCTGGCCTGGCGGGTATTCCACTGACTTTATGGGAAACCCACAGCCTGTTCACGCCCCTGGAAATGGCTCTCTTGGGCTTGCTTTTTGGCGCGGCCATGCAACAGCGTTACCGCACGACCCTCTTTGCCGCCTTGCGTCAGCCGTTGGTCGTTGCCGCGGCGCTGGCTCTCGTCTACCCCCTGCTCTATACGGTTGATGGCTTGCTCATCACCTCCGGTAACATGGCCAGCCGCATGGATTACGTAATCACCCATCTGCAGGGCACTACGTTGGCGCGCGGCGGTGAGTTGCTGTTGGCCGGGCTTGTGGCGCAGATTGTGGCTTTTGCTTTCCCGCGCCTGTGGGGCGGCCGCGGCCCGCTGCAAGCGGCTCCCATGCAGCGGCGCTTGTACACGCGCTTCCTCTTCAGCATGTTGCCCATTGCCCTTTTGCTGGTCGTTGCCTTGGTGGTGGGAGATTGGATCGTGGCCGGCAAAGCGGCGCAACAGATGCTGCAAGACCGCATGGCCGGCACAGCCCGCGTGGTGGCTGAAGCCGTGCCCTTCTTCCTCGAATCCGGGCAAAATCTCATCCAGCAACTGGCGCGCGACCCCCGCCTCACCGAGGCTGACCCCCAACTGATCGAACAGGCCTTGCAGGAAAATCTGCGCACCATTCCCTTCTTCCGACAGCTCTTTTACCTCGATGCCGAAGGCCAGGCAGTGGCTGGTTACCCTGAAAGCGATTTCGCCCGCATCGCCCCCACCGCAGATGAGTTCGTGGGCATCGAGCTGGCCCTCAACGGTGTGGGCGTCCAATATTACACCCTCCCCCCTCTCCCCGGCGACAAAGCTGCCCAAGTCTCATTCATGGCTGTTGTCCTCGACGAGAGCGGCCAGATTGACGGCGTCTTGCTCGGACGCACCGATCTGCTCTCTAACCCCTTCACCCAGCCTATCCTCTCCAGCCTTAGCACCATGGCCGGGGCCGATGGCGAAGGGATGCTGCTCGACAACGAGGGACGCATACTTTATCACACCGTCGGCCTGCGCACGATGGAAAAATACATCGTCCCCACCAGCAATGGCCCCGCTTTCTACGACGAGACCAGCCCAAATGGCACGCGCAATTATGTCTATTACCAGCCGTCCGTTGGACATCCCTGGGGCGTGATCCTCACCGTTCCGGCGCGCCGCGGTCAGCAAATCGCTCTCGACATTGCTATCCCCCTCTTGGCTGTTGTGCTGGTCGTTACCCTGATTACTGCTATCGTCCTGCGGGTGAGCCTGCAAGCGGTAACCGCCTCGCTGGAGAACCTGGCCCTGGAGGCTAACCGTATTGCCGGCGGACAACTCAACCATCCCTTGTTGCTCATCGGCGATGACGAAGTCGGCCAGTTACGCCGCGCCTTTGAGCGTATGCGCGCCAGTTTGAAAGACCGCCTCGACGAGCTGAACCGCCTGCTGCAAGTGAGCCAGGGGGTGGCCTCCAGCCTGGAAATCCGCCAGGCGGTGCAGCCCCTGCTCGATTCAGCCTTGGCCATGGGGGCTTGTGCTGTGCGCCTGGCGCTCGACCCCGTGGTCGTCCCAGAAGTGAGCGGTGATGCCTTCGGCCCGGTGCGTTTTGGCGCCGGCGCAGCCGCTGAAGCCTACGCTCAGTTGGATGACCAGGTGTTGGAACTGGTGCGCCAACAGGACAGAGTGGTGCTCTACAACTTTGCCCGCTTGCGCACGCTCAATATCCCCACCGGTGTACCTCGTCCCGAAGCCTTGCTGGCTATGGCGCTGCGCCACGAAAATACTTTCTACGGGGTGTTGTGGTTGGTTTACGATACCCCCCATCAATTCTCCGACGACGAGATGCGTTTCATGACGACTCTCTCAGGCCAGGCCGCTCTTGCTGCCGCCAACACGGGCCTTTTCTCCAACGCCGAGATTGGCCGTCAGCGCCTGGACGCTATCCTCACTTCCACCCCTGACCCCGTGCTGGTGACTGACCAGCAGGGACGGCTTTTGCTGGCCAACCCGGCGGCGCGCCTGGCTCTGGATTTCGGCTCAGCTAGCGGTATTGGCTTGCCTATCGAGCAACTGGTGAAGCAAAAGGAACTCCTGCGCTTGTTGCGCCCAACAAGTGATGACAAACTCTCTGCCGAAGTAACCCTCCCCGATGGTCACGTTTATCTGTCTACTTCCTCTGCTGTGATGGCCGAAAACCGCCGCGTGGGGCGCGTGTGCGTGATGCGCGATATTACTCATTTCAAGCAAGTGGATGCCCTTAAATCCGAATTCGTTGCTACCGTCAGCCACGATTTGCGCTCACCCTTGACGCTGATGCGCGGCTACGCCACCATGCTGGAAATGGTCGGCAACCTCAACGATCAGCAGCTCGGCTATGTACGCAAGATCGTTACCAGCGTGGAGACTATGTCCAGACTGGTGAATAACTTGCTCGATTTGCGGCGCATCGAAGCTGGCATTGGCTTGCAATTGGAGATGGTGCCGCTGCATGATGTTGTCGAGCGTGTCACCAGCGCTCTGCAACTGCAAGCCTCCCAGAAACACATCCAGCTCACGGTAGAGATTCCTCCTCAAACCATCCCCCTCGTGGAAGCCGATCATGCCTTGCTGCAGCAGGCCTTGCACAACCTGGTGGAGAACGCCATCAAATATACCGAGCCAGAAGGGCAAGTGGCTGTGCGCATCCAACCCCGCCAGGACCGCATGGTCTTTGAAGTCAGTGATACAGGCATTGGCATCGCCCCGGTAGATTTGCCCCGCATTTTCGAGAAATTCTATCGCGCTGGCCAAAAGGAAGCCCAGAAACAACATGGTTCCGGCTTAGGCCTGGCTATCGTCAAATCCATTGCCGAACGACACGGCGGCGAAGCCTGGGTCGAAAGCCAGCTCGGTAAGGGCAGTACATTCTACTTCGCCATTCCCTTCCGCCAACCCAAAGCTGACGAAAAGAAGCCGCACTAAGCGGCTGCACCCCGGCCTCTCGGCTAACGCCAACCTTTGCCGCTCGTCTCAGACCCTGCCTCTGGCCTGAGGGCCTCCAACGGCCAGCGCCACCGTCCCCCGCATCTCTGCCATTGACAAGGAGTAATTTTGAACGATTCGTCCCTCTTGGGCGACCAAATTTGTAGGACTAACCCTATCTTTCGTTCGTTCACTAAAGAAAGGAAGCAGTGATGAAACCCAAGCGCATGGTCTACTTTTTCGTCCGCCTGCTCGTGGCTATGGGGCTGGGGTTGGCTTTGGTTGGTCAACCTCTCTCTGTAGGGCAGGCTAACCCACTGGGGCAGCAAGTTCAACCGCCGGCGGGAATCATCCTGGATAACGGCGTTATGGAAGGCGTGCCCTCCATCGTCGTCGAGGTCTCTGCCCGCCCGCAAACGGCTGTGCCTGGGCTCGAAGACACCCTGGCGCAAATCTATCAAGCCTATCGGGCCAGAGACGCAGAAACCCTGGCGACATTTGCCGGCCTGCGGCATATTGACCTCAAGGCGCAGACGGCCCGCGTCGTCTTGGTGATGGCCAAAGACCTGAGCGATGAGTTGACATTGCGCACCGTTGTCGAAACCGTGACGCTCGAAGATGGCCGCCTCGCTCAGATTCAACATGGACAGGTGAGCGGTATCCCGCCAGATTTGCTGGCCGCTTTGACCAGGTTGGGGGTGGTTTACGAGACGGCCTATCGCGATCTGGTGCAGGTGGTAGCGCCGTTCGACAGCCTCGCCGCTTTGGCCCAGATTGAGGGTGTGACCTATGTCCGCCTGCCCCTGGATGCAGTGGAGACCGACATGCCAGCCCGCCCGGCGGCACAAGCTGGCCCGAGGGTTGGTTCACAGACGAGCGAGGGCGTCAACCTGACCAACACCAACACTTGGCAAGGCGCTGGCCATAACGGCACAGGCGTTAGCCTGGCTGTCTACGATTTCGGTTTCACCGGTTGGGCAACCCGCCAGAGCACAGGCGACTTGCCGGCCGGAGCGGTGCTCAAAGATTTCAGCAGCACTTACAGCTTTAGCCCCGATACCCCCAACAATGAGCATGGCACAGCCTGTGCCGAGATCACCTATGATATGGCCCCTGGCGCTACCCATTACCTGTACGCCTTTGGCACGGATGTCGAATTTGGCAACGCTGTGACTGACTATATCAACAATGTCAGCGGCAAGCGCGTGGCCTCCATGTCCATTGGCTGGGTGAATGCCGGGCCCTATGATGGCACCGGTTCAATCAACAACACCGTCAATAGCGCTCAGGCGGCGGGCATTCTCTTCGCCGTCTCGGCTGGCAACAACCAGAGAACGCATTGGTCGGGTACAGCAACGCAGTATGGCAGCGGAGACTCCGTGGCTTTTGGAACCGGCAATATCGAGGGGTATGGTCCCGTCGCGGGAAGCCTGTATAACATCCCTTCAGGCGTTCAGGTCACCGCTTTTCTCGAATGGAATGACTGGAATGCCGGGCGCAACGGTAACCAGAACCATATTGACTATGATCTATACCTCTATCGTTACAGCGCTGGCTGGACCCTGGTAGCGTCTTCGACAAACAACCAATGTAGTTCTAGCGCTCCGCCGACCGAAATGATCAATTACACCGTACCCTCTGGCGGCCCCTATAATTATGGGCTGGTCATTCAACGCTTCCAGGGCAGCGGTTCTTGCCCTAACAGCTTTGGGCATTGGCTCAATCTGCACAGCTTTTTGAGCGCCGGGGCTAATAACCTGTTCTGGTACACCAATTACTGCAACTCGATTATGATTCCGGCGGATGGCGACAGCGCCGTAGCTGTGGGGGCTACTTTCTGGAACGAAGACGGCACCGCCCCCAATTACGGGCTGGAACCTTTCTCCAGCCTGGGGCCGCGTAACGCTGCCGGTGGCGCTAACCCCGGCACGACGGTTAGCAAGCCTGATGTGGTTGCCCCCGATGGCGTCAGCGGCGTGACCTATGGGGCCAGCAATGGCGTCAACTACGCTGGCGGCGGCACCGGCTTCTGGGGCACCTCGGCAGCCGCGCCGCACGTGGCCGGCCTGGCGGCAGTCTCCTGGTCAGGCCGCCCGGATTACAGCATGACCCAGCAGCGCAACTATATCCAGACGCAGGCGGTTTACAAAGCCGATGGCGGCAGTTGCGGCGGTTCGCGCTCGCCCGAGAGCGGCACCCAGAACAACCGCTACGGTTGGGGGCGCATCCAGTTAGGTTCCCTGCCTGTCGCTGGCTTGTGGGATGGCGGCGGTTCGACCAATAACTGGTCGGAGGCTGCTAACTGGGATAATGGCGCCGTCCCTGGCAGCTCCACGCCCATTCTCTTCAACGCCACCTCCACTAAAAATGCCGTCGTCAACTCCAATGTCACCGTGGCCAGCCTGACTATGGACAGCGGCTATACGGGTTCGGTCACACTGGGCGGTACGCTGACCGATAACGGCAATCTGACTATCAACAGCGGCACGCTCGATGTTTCCGCCAGTAACTACGCTATCAGCGTAGCGGGTGATTTCTCCCGCAGCGGCAGCGGCGCGTTCAACCCGCATAGTGGCACGGTGACTTTCGCTGGCGGCGCTCAGGCTCTCAACGGCCTCACCACCCTCTACAACATGACCGTCAACAACGGCAGCACTGTCACCCCCAACGGCAATCTCACAACCAACAACAACTTGCAAGTCAATGACGGCGGCGCGCTCAATATGGGCACGAACAACCTCACCGTTACCGGCGTTGGACGCGCCATCAGCACCCATCAGAACGTGGTCACCGGCGGCACGGTATACACCTTCCTGGGCGCTAACGGCCTCACGATTGACCCGGTGAACAACGCCCTGCCGTTGGGCGATACCTATGTCATTATCCGCGATCACCCCGGCGGTACGGGCTGTACGTCTGATCCCACGCGTCCTTCCATCACCCGCTGTTATTACATTTACCCCGCCAATGCCAGCGGGCGCAACGCCACAGTGAGATTCTACTTCAACGACAGCCACCTGAACGGGCGTACCTGCGCCAACCTCAAGGCCTGGCATTGGAACAGCGGCACCAATAGCTGGGAACTGGCTGGCGGCAGCGGCGGTACGGCAACCTGCAATCCTGGCGGCACCTCTTATGTGACCGTTACCGGGGTTAGCTCGTTCTCTGAGTTTGTCCTCACCGACCAAGCCGCTGGGCCAACAGCCGTAACGCTTCAGCGGGTGAACGCCGCTTCGGCCACCGGCGTGTGGACGTTAGCCGCCCTGGCGGCTCTGAGCGCCTTGGGCCTCGGCTTGATTATGGTTCGCCGGCGGCGCGGCGGCTAAAGACTGACTCTGCTCGACCCGGCGGCTAAAGACTGACTCTGCTCGACCCGGCGGGGGAGCTTTCTCCCGCCGGGCCTGATTCAGCGAACAAACGTTTGACTTGAC
>Ga0209018_1001319_pt1 | contig 20330 bp, 37 predicted proteins | sample YNPBryBLVA2012_FD_185814 | JGI IMG/M metagenome (GOLD analysis project Ga0209018, IMG submission 185814) | Anoxygenic and chlorotrophic microbial mat microbial communities from Yellowstone National Park, USA - YNP Bryant BLVA 2012 (SPAdes)... ...
CGTGAACCTGACGGTGGAACTGATTGTGCCGGTGGCGTTGGAGCAAGGCTCGAAGTTCGCCATCCGTGAAGGCGGCCTGACGGTGGGTGCGGGCGTCGTTACCAAGATCATCGAATAAGGTGGAGTATGTCCAAGCAGAAAATCCGCATTCGCCTCAAGGCATACGACCATCGTGTTCTTGATCAGTCTGCCAAGCGCATTGTCGAGACAGCAGAACGCAGTGGCGCCCATGTGGTTGGGCCTGTACCCTTGCCAACAAAGTTAGAACGGTTTACAATACGGCGCTCGACTTTCATTGACAAAGACTCGCACGAGCATTTCGAGATTCGCACGCATAATCGTCTGATTGACGTGTTGGACCCCGACTCGAAGACGATTGATATGTTGATGCGCCTCAACCTGCCTGCGGGCGTGGATATCGAGATCAAGATTTAGTTGGTGTCGTTTGGTAGTTGAATAGTCAAATAGTCGAGTAGTCAAATAGTCAAATAGGCAGAGGGGGAGGCTATGTGACTATAAGACTAAAGATGATAAGACCAAGAATGGCAGCATAAGAACAGCCCTGCGCGTGGGCCTGAGATAAAATGAGCCGCGGCAGACTGATTGACTGTGTTGCGCCGGAGATGATGCAGCCTAAGCCCAGGCTGACAGTCTCGACAAATTCTTACGAAGGAGAAAATTGAGCATGTTGAAAGGGCTGATTGGCAAGAAGATCGGCATGACCCAGATCTTCGATGAGCAAGGTGTTGCCCATCCGGTGACACTCATCGAGGCTGGGCCATGTTACGTTACCCAGATTCGCCGTCCTGAGATAGAAGGCTATTCTGCGGTGCAACTTGGCTTTGGAGAAGTCAACCCCAAGCGGTTGACTGGAGGTGAGTTGGGACATCTCAAAGCCAGTGATATTCCCCCCTTGCGCTTCTTGCGCGAGTTTCGTGTCAAGAATCCAGACGTCAACGTAGGCCAAAAAGTGACCGTAGAGGCTTTTTCGGTCGGCGAGCGCGTGGACGTAATTGGCACCAGCAAAGGGAAAGGGTTTGCTGGCGGCGTAAAGCGCTATGGATTCCGCGGCGGACCCAAGACGCATGGTCAGTCAGACCGCTGGCGCGCGCCGGGTTCTCGCAGTTCGGGGACTACGCCGGGCCGTGTGTATAAAGGCTCACGAGGCGCGGGACACATGGGCAATGAGCGCGTGACCGTTCAGGCTTTGAAAGTGGTCATGGTTGATGCCGAACGCAATCTGTTGGGCGTACATGGCGCGGTTCCTGGTCCAAAGGGCGGCGTGATCATGATCAAAGAGGCGCGCAAGCAGTAGGCGCTGGTTGAATGGGAGCATGAAAGCGATGAAAGTAGACGTTTTCGATATGGCAGGCAAGAAGGTCAAACAGGTGGAATTACCTGCGGCAATCTTCGAAGCGCCAATCAATATTGATTTGATGCATCAGGCTTATATCCGCCAAATGGCGAATGCGCGCTTGGGGACGCATAAGACCAAGACGCGCGGCGAGGTTGCCGGTGGTGGACGTAAGCCGTGGAAGCAAAAAGGCACCGGCCGCGCCCGTCAAGGTTCGACTCGTGCCGTGCAGTGGAAGGGCGGTGGGCGTGTGCATACGCCGCAACCGCGCAGTTATGAACAGGCTATGCCCAAGAAGATGAGACGGGCGGCGCTGCGATCGGCGCTTTCGGCCAAGGCGGCTGAAGCGGGCATCGTGGTTGTGGATGAGATTGCGCTCGAAGAGCCTAAAACGCGGTTGATGGCCGAGGCTTTGGGCGCCCTGGTGGGCGAAGCCAGCGCCCTGGTCTTGTTGCCAGAAAAGAATCAGACCTATGATTTGGTCATGCGTTCTGCCGACAACATTGCCGACGCCAAAGTCTTGCTGGCCGGTTACTTGAATATCCGTGATTTGCTCGGCTATGACAAGTTGATTTTGCCGCTCAAGACCTTGGATGTGCTGACGGCGCATTTGGCTTAGGAGTTGGACATGACGACGATATATGATGTGCTTGTCCGTCCGCTGGTTACAGAAAAGTCCAATTATCAATCGAGAAAATTGGCTCAATATTCTTTTGTAGTAGCAGACGGCGCTACCAAAACGGCTGTAAAAGATGCCATCGAGTCCTTGTTCGATGTGACCGTTGTGCGCGTGAATATTATGAATACCCCTGCCAAGCGTGGCCGCCGCGCCCGCAGTCGGCGGCTTTTGGTGCGTCGGCCGGGCCATAAAAAGGCGATTGTAACGCTGGCCGAGGGGCAGACTCTCGAAATCTTCGAAGGGGTGCAGTAATGGCTGTCAAGAAATATAAACCGGTGACTCCCGGTCAACGTGGTATGACCGGCTATACTTTCGAGGAAATTACCAAAACTTTGCCAGAACGGTCTCTGCTGGTGGCTTTGCGTAAACAAGGCGGCCGAAACGCTTATGGGCGTGTCACGGTTCGGCATCGCGGCGGAGGAAATCGCCGTTACATTCGCATAGTGGATTTCCGACGCGATAAGCGCGACATCCCCGCCAAAGTTGCGGCCATCGAATATGATCCCAATCGCACAGCGCGCCTGGCCTTGCTGCATTATGCGGATGGCGAAAAGCGTTATATCTTGGCGCCGCTGGGTTTGAAGGTGGGCGATACGCTGCTGGCCGGCCCTGCGGCTGAAATCCGACCGGGCAATGCGCTGCCGATTTCGAACATTCCGGTAGGCACGACCATTCACAATATCGAGTTGCGCGCCGGCAAAGGCGGTCAATTGGTGCGCTCGGCGGGTAGTTCGGCTCAGTTGCTTGCCAAGGAAGGCGATTTTGCTCAAATCCGTATGCCTTCCGGCGAGGTGCGACTGATACGTCAGGTGTGTTATGCCACGATTGGGCAGATTGGGAACGTGGATCACAGCAACGTCAAGTTAGGGAAGGCTGGCCGAAAGCGCCACCTGGGCATTCGCCCAACGGTGCGTGGGACGGCCATGTCGCCGCGCGACCATCCGCATGGCGGTGGCGAAGGCCGCCAGCCGATTGGTTTGCCCGGCCCCAAAAGCCCGTGGGGTAAGCCCACTCTGGGTTACAAAACCCGCCGCAACAAGCAAACGGATAAATATATTGTGCGCCGTCGCTCCAAATCGAGCCGTTAGGCGTTGAGAGTCATGAGGTAAGCAGATATGTCTAGGTCGTTGAAAAAAGGCCCTTTCATCGAGCCGAAATTGCTCAAGAAAATCGAGGCGATGAACCAGAAAGGTGAAAAGAAAGTCATCCGCACCTGGAGCCGTGCCAGCACCATTTTCCCCCAGATGGTGGGGCATACGATTGCCGTGCATGATGGTCGCCGACATGTGCCGATTTATATCACCGAGAACATGGTCGGCCATCGGCTGGGCGAATTTGCCCCCACGCGCACATTTCGCGGTCACGTAGCGGAGAAAAAGTAGGAGCAAGGTGATGCAAGATATTCATGCACAATTACGCTTTTTGCCTCTTTCGGCGCAAAAAATACGCTTGATCGTGGACATGGTGCGCGGCAAAAGCGCGAACGAGGCTCTGGAAATTTTGCGTTTTGTACCGAAGCGCGGCGCAGCCCCGGTGCGCAAATTGCTCGCTTCTGCCGTCTCGAACGCCGAGGAGAATTTTGGCGTCAGCCGTGATGATTTGTACGTTGCCAAGATTTTTGCTGACGAGGCGCCTACTCGCCGCTGGCGTCGCTTTGGCGCGCGTGGCCGCTTCAAGCCGATTCTGCGGCGCACCTCTCACGTCACTGTCATCTTGCGTGAACGCGGTTCATAGGCGAGGCAGGAAAGGATTCTAAGGAGATATTATGGGACGAAAAGTTCATCCGGTGGGGATGCGCCTGGGTGTGAACGAGACCTGGCAAGGGCGTTGGTTTGCCGAAGGCGCCCAATATCGCCAGCAGTTGCAGCAGGACTTTGCTATTCGCAGTCTCTTGATGGGTATCGCCTCCAAAGGAGGGGCAGCCTTCGATGCGGCAGTGCGCAAACTGCGCAATGAAATGCCCGAATCGGTGTTGAAGAACCGCGCAGGCATTTCGCGCGTGGAAGTGGAACGTTTCCCTGGCAAGGTGCGCGTTGCCATCCACACGGCCAAGCCTGGCATCCTGATTGGGCGCAAGGGCGAGGCTGTCAAGAAAATCCGCCAGGGATTGGAAGCCTTGGTCGGCAAAAAAGTGGACCTGGACATCAAAGAAATTGCATCGCCAGACCTGGATGCCAAACTGGTGGCTTATAACATTGCCGACCAACTGGAACGCCGCATCAGTTATCGTCGTGCTATGAAGCGCGCCATCCAACAGGCCATGCGCGCTGGCGCGCAAGGCATCAAGATTATGGTGGGTGGCCGTTTGGCAGGCGCGGAAATGGCGCGCACCGTCTGGTTGCGGGATGGTCGTGTTCCCCTGCAAACCTTGCGGGCCGATATTGATTTTGCATACGCTGAGGCAACCACGACATATGGCCAAATCGGCATCAAGGTCTGGATTTACAAAGGCGAAAAGATGCCCGAAGTGGAAGAGAAAGTGGAAGCAACCGAAGGCGTGTACGTAAGTGAGTAGAGAATAGGGAGTAGAGAACAGCAGGTGAGCCAACCTGAACTAATCTCTTATCTCCGCTCTCTCATCTCTAAGAAGAGGTAGTTGCTATGTTGATGCCAAAACGTGTTAAGTGGCGCAAGCAAATGCGCGGTCGTATGAAAGGCAAAGCCATGCGTGGCGCAGAGGTATCCTTTGGTGAATTTGGCTTACAGGCTCTCGAACCAGGCTGGATTACCGCTCGTCAGATCGAGGCTGCCCGCCGCGCCATCGTTCGTGAAATGAAGCGCCGCGGAAAGGTCTGGATTCGCATCTTCCCGGCCAAGCCTTATACTCGCAAACCCCCTGAGACTCGTATGGGCTCTGGGAAAGGGAATGTGGAGTACTATGTGGCAGTGGTAAAACCGGGACGGATCATGTTCGAGGTAGGCGGCTTGCCTGAGGATGTGGCTGTGACTGCCCTCAAACATGCTCAATACAAGTTTTCGATCAAGACCAAAATCGTGGCGCGCCATGAAGTAGGAGAGCAGGCATGAAGTCCAGTGAGATTCGCGCTCTAAAACCGGAAGAAATCAAATCCAAACTGGCAGATGTGCGTGAGGAGTTGATGAAACTCCGTTTCCAGCAAGTGACCGGTCAATTGACCGATACCAGCCGCCTGCGCATCCTGCGTAAGGATATTGCGCGCATGGAAACGATCCTGCGCGAGCAATTGGTAGCCATGGAAGGTGAAGCATGAACACTCGTCGTCGTATCACTGGTGTCGTTACCAGCAACAAGATGACCAAGACTGTGGTGGTCGAGATTACGCGCACTTATCGTCATCCTTTGTACAAAAAGGTCGTGCAGTCGAGCAAACGTGTCAAAGCCCACGATGAACTGAACTGCCAGATTGGCGACCAGGTGCAAATTGTGGAATCGAAGCCGATCTCACGCGATAAGCGCTGGGTGGTAGAAACCATCCTCAAACGCGAAACCCGCACAGAAGACGCCGGGCTGGGAGAGTAAGATATGATTCAGCAAGAATCTCATCTCAAAGTGGCGGATAACTCTGGCGCGCGTGAACTGCAAGTCATCCATGTTCTGGGCGGCTCCACGCGCAAATACGGTTCGGTCGGCGACGTTGTGGTGGCTACCGTCAAATCGGCGGCGCCGCAGGGAGCGGTCAAGAAGAGCGAGGTTGTTCGTGCCGTCGTGGTGCGATGCTCCAAAGAGTGGCGTCGGGAGGATGGGTCCTACATCCGCTTCGACGATAATGCAGCCGTGATCTTGGATACCGACGGCAAAAATCCGAAAGGTAGCCGCATCTTTGGCCCTGTGGCTCGTGAACTGCGCGAAAAGGGTTTCATGAAGATCGTTTCGCTGGCCCCAGAAGTGCTGTAGATTGGTTTGGGAGCGTGAAAGAATGAGAGTCAAAATTCGCAAAGGCGATACTGTTTTGATCATCAGCGGTCGCCTCGAGGACAAAGGGAAACGCGGCGAGGTCATCAATGTCCTGCCAGATGAAGGTCGCGTGGTGGTGCAAGGCGTCAACATTCGCACCAAGCATCAGCGACAAGTCCAAACCCAGGCGGGCCGCAATGTCAACCCCGGCCGTATCCAATTCGAAGGCAAAATCCACATTTCGAATGTGATGTTAGTTTGCCCCAAGTGTGGGGCGCCGACGCGCGTCAATGTGCAACGCGACGAAGAAGGTGCTCACCGCGTGTGTAAGAAATGCCAGGCCATGATTGACTAGCCTGTGGAGCGTTGAATTATGAATCGGATGCAAGAACGTTATCAAAAAGAAGTAGTGCCTGCATTGTTCAAAGCGTTCAACTACAAGAATATCATGCAGGTACCGCGCATTCAAAAAGTCGTTGTCAACATCGGTTTGGGTGAATCCATGGACGACCCCAAGGCGCTCGAGGCGGCTGCGTCGGACTTGATGCAGATCGTTGGGCAAAAGCCGGTGATGACCAAATCTCGCAAGAGCATCGCCGCTTTCAAATTGCGCGAGGGCCGCGTCATTGGCTCGAAAGTCACCTTGCGCGGTGAGCGTATGTGGGCTTTCCTGGACCGCTTAATGAACATCGGCCTGCCGCGTGTGCGCGACTTTCGCGGTGTTTCTGCGAATGCTTTCGACGGGCGCGGAAATTACACGCTCGGCCTGCGTGACCAATTGATCTTCCCTGAGATTGATTACGACAAGATCGATAAATTACGCGGCATGGAAGTTACGATTGTCACTACAGCCAAGACCGATGACCAGGCGCGCGCTTTGTTGCAGTTGCTTGGAATGCCGTTCAAGAAGGAAGCGTAAATTATGGCAAAGAAATGTATGCAATATCGTGAACTGCGGCGACGCAATCCTACCCAGGTGCGCAATCGTTGTCAGCGCTGCGGCCGACCGCGAGGCTATATGCGCCGCTTTGGTTTATGCCGCATTTGCTTCCGCGAACTGGCATTACAGGGCAAAATCCCTGGCGTTGTGAAATCGTCCTGGTAGCCGGCTGGAGGTATAAGCATGAGTGTTACTGATCCAATTGCTGATATGCTGACCCGCATACGTAACGGTGTCATGGCTGGTCACTCTCAGGTGGCGTTGCCGAGTTCCAAGATCAAGGTAGAGATTGCCAAGATTTTGAAGGAAGAAGGCTTCATCGAGAGTTTCGAAGTGGTCGAGGGCGAACAGTCTGCCCATAAAATCTTACGGCTCAAGATCAAATATGTGGGCGAGCGTCGAGAACGCCGCCCGGTGATTTCTGGTCTGGAACGTGTGAGCAAGCCCGGCCGTCGAATTTATACGAAGAAGCAGGATATCCCCTGGGTGCTCTCTGGCATTGGCGTGGCGATCTTGTCCACCCCCAAAGGGGTGATGACCGGTCAGCGCGCCCGTCAGTTGGGTGTGGGTGGCGAAATCCTGTGTAAAGTCTGGTAGGCAGGAGGTTAGAAGTGTCTCGAGTTGGACGAATGCCGGTGGAAATCCCTGGTAGTGTGCAAGTAGATATCAGCGGTTCGCATGTCCAGGTAAAGGGACCCAAAGGCGAATTGCAGCGGATGTTTTCTCCCCTCATTGCTATTCGCAAAGAAGGGAATGTCATCACGGTCGAACGCAAATCCGATGCACCTGCAGAACGCGCTTTACATGGGACGACCCGCGCGATTCTTGCCAATATGGTTCGTGGAGTCAGTCAAGGCTTCGAGGCCGTGTTGGAAGTAGAAGGCGTTGGGTATCACGCCGAAATGAATGGCAAGAACCTGATGTTGTATGTTGGTTATTCCCATCCTGTCGAGATGGTGCCGCCCAGCGGTATCAGTTTCGAGGCGGATGCCAAAACCCGTCAAATCAAAGTCATGGGTTATGACAAGGAACTCGTTGGGCAGGTTGCGGCCAATATCCGCAAGGTGCGCCCGCCTGAGCCCTATCATGGCAAAGGCATCCGTTACGCCGGTGAACGCATACGGCGCAAGGCTGGGAAAGCCGGGAAAGGAGCCAAGTAATCTATGGCGAACAAAAGTCGTTCTGTTGCACGCATGCGGCGTCATGCACGGGTTCGCAAGTTAGTATCTGGAACAGCGCAGCGCCCGCGTTTGAGCGTTTTTCGCAGCACAACGCAGATCTATGCGCAAGTCATTGACGACCAGGCCGGTCATACATTGGTAGCGGCTTCCTCTGTGGATCGTGAACTGCGCGAGAAATTGACGGGTTTGAACAAGACCGAACAAGCAAAATTGGTAGGACAGGCCATTGCAGAACGCGCCAAACAGAAAGGTATTACGACCATTGTCTTCGACCGCGGCGGGTTTCGCTACATGGGCCGTGTCAAGGCGCTGGCCGATAGCGCGCGCGAAAATGGCTTACAGTTCTAGGCTGCGTGGAGAACAAAATGTCGGAATTCGATACGATTGAACAACAAACTTTCGATGAACAGTTCGAAGAGCGCGTCATCGAAATTGCCCGGGTTGCCAAAGTGGTGAAAGGTGGACGCCGTTTTCAATTCCGTGTTACTGTGGTGTTGGGCGATAAACGTGGAAATGTAGGCATGGGCGTTGGCAAGGCCAATGCCGTGCCGGATGCCATGCGAAAGGCCTCGGAGCGCGCTCACAAAGACTTGCGGACCGTCAATCTGGCGGGAACCACCATCCCTCACCCAAGCGTAGGAAGAGTGGGCGGCGCAAAGGTTTTGCTCAAACCTGCCTCCCCCGGTACCGGCGTGATCGCGGCTGGTGGCGTGCGCGCTGTGCTGGAAGTTGCCGGTGTGCGCGACATCCTGACCAAGTCTATGGGCAGCGCCAATGTATTGAATGTGGTCATGGCAACCTTCGATGCGCTCGACCAGTTGAAATCCCCGCAGCAAGAAGCGGCGCGTCGCAGCAAAAAGGTCGAAGATTTGTTGCCATTCTGGGAACGGAGGAAGCAACATGCCTAAGAAGAAAGAAACCAGCAAGTCCTTGCGCGTGACTTTGATGAAAAGCCCCATTGGTTACTCCAAAGACCAAAAGGCAACCGTCCGCGCTCTCGGGCTGCGCCGCATGAACCAGACCGTTGAGCATACCGATTCGCCTGCTTTACGTGGGATGCTCAACAAAATCATTCACCTCATTAAGGTCGAAGAGTAGGAACGAACGATGAAACTACACGATCTGGTGCCTAATCAAGGCTCAAAAAAGAACCGTAAACGAGTGGGTCGCGGTATTTCGGCTGGGCAAGGTAAGACTGCCGGGCGCGGCACCAAAGGACAGGGTGCGCGCTCTGGTGAGGGCGGCAAAGTATACCGCCAGGGTGGCAATCTGCCTTTCTACCGCCGCTTGCCTTTCATGCGCGGTGAGGGCTTTACCCCTCCCCATCGGGTGGAGTACAACGAAGTCAACCTGGACCAATTGAGCGAAGCGTTCGAAGCCAACGCGGAAGTGACGCCGGAGTCGCTCGCGGCCGCGCGTCTCCTTCGGGATAGCCGCAATCCGGTCGTTGTCCTGGGGCGAGGCGATGTGAAAGTCGCTCTCAAGGTGCGCGTTCACCGCATTAGCGCTGGCGCAAAGGCCAAGATCGAACAGGCCGGCGGCAGCGTCGAGATGATTGCTTAGACGAGAGAAGAAGTCACATGAAGACTACCTTTTCAGGCTGGCGTTTTTTGTGGAAATCGTTCGATATTCGCCGCAAATTGTTGATTACATTGGGCTTGCTGGCGCTGTATCGTATTGCCGCCAATGTGCCTGCTCCAGGCGTGGACGCTGCGGCTTTGAAAGCGTTCAGTGAGGGCGCCGCGGCCTCTGGAGGCTTTTTGGGCTTTCTCGATTTGCTCTCAGGCGGCACGGTTTCCAATTTCTCCATCCTGGCGATGGGCGTCTATCCATATATCACCGCGCAAATCATTTTGCAATTGCTTGTGCCGATCATCCCGGCTCTTCAGCGCCGCATGGAAGACGATCCGCGCGAGGGTCGTAAGTGGATGGAACGCTGGACGTATTACCTGGCCGTGCCTATGGCTGCGCTTTCTGCCATTGGCCAAATCAATATCATCAATTCGCTTGCCAATCAGCCGCTCATCGAATTTGGCTTTCAGGCCGATACCTGGCTGCCCTCGTTAGCCGTCTTGTTGTCTATGACGGCGGGTACGATGTTCGCCATCTGGCTGGGCGAGTTGATTTCGGAGTTTGGTATTCGCGGGCAGGGGTTGTCGTTGGTCATCTTTGCCGGCATCGTATCGCGCATACCTCACAATATTTTCGTCATCATGGCCGATGAGCAAAACCGCTGGTTGTTGCTTGGTTTTACCATCGTGGTCATTGTAGCCACCATCTTTGCCATCGTCATCATTCAGCAGGGACGCCGTAATGTGCCGGTCATGTATCCGGGCCGTCGCGTGGGCAACCGTATGTCTATGCCGGTCAAAGGCACGCTGCCGTTGATGGTCAACCTGGCAGGCATGATTCCGCTCATTTTTGCCAGTGCCTTGTTGCAGTTCCCGGCGATTGTGGCCAGTTACTTTACACGTTCCACAACCGAGTGGGTGAAAAACCTGGCTGTTTCGATCCAGAGTTTCTTCAACCCAAGCGGCGTGAGTTCGTGGGGCTATTGGCTCATTTACTTTATCTTTGTCGTTCTGTTCACCTTCTTTTACACCGACGTGCTCTTCACGCAGCAGAACTACGGAGAAAATCTGAAGCGCGTTGGCGCTCAAATTCCGGGCGTCAACCGCGGCGCGCCCACGCAGAAATACCTGATGCGCGTTCAACGCCGCATCACCTTGCCGGGCGCTCTTTTCCTCGGCCTGGTGGCCATCATGCCGTTTTTACTGCAACTCATCGTGCCGGCTGCTTCGGGAGCGGCGGGCATCTTCCTGGTCTCCTCGGCCGGTTTGCTCATCGTCGTCGGCGTGGTGCGCGACACCTTCATGAATATTGATGCCGAACTCAAGATGCACGGCTATCAGGACTCGCTGCTCGTCCGCTAAGGTGGAACATGGCTACCTACATCGTGTTGCTTGGCCCTCCGGGCGTTGGCAAGGGAACGCAAGCCAAAGTTTTGTCTGAAAAGACTGGCCTGGCGCATATTTCGTCGGGCGACCTGTTTCGTGAAAACATCAAAGCCCAAACGGAACTGGGTCAGTTGGCGCAATCGTATATGAACAAAGGTGAACTGGTGCCGGATGATGTGACGATTGCCATGATCCGCGAGCGCCTCTCGCGCCCCGATTGCCAAAAGGGTGCTATTTTGGACGGTTTCCCCCGCACCCCGGCCCAGGCAGACGCCTTGAAACAGATGCTGGCCGCGTTCGATGGCGATGTGGACGCGGTGCCGTACATCACTGCCGAGGCCGAGGTCTTGATTGCGCGTCTTTCTGGACGTTGGACCTGCCGCGCCAATGGACATGTTTTCCACGCGATATTCAACCCGCCGCAAAAAGCCGGCGTCTGTGACTTGGACGGCTCCGAACTCTACCAGCGCGACGACGACAAAATCGAGACCGTGACGCGCCGCATCCAGGTCTACATGGAGCAAACGGCTCCGCTGATTGCCTATTATCGCCAGGCTGGCAAATTGATCGAAATCAATGGTGACCAGCCTATCGAGCAAGTGACGGCTTCCCTCTTGAAGGCGCTGGAGAAGAGGATTTAGGATGAGTTGGGAACGCCAGGTACATATCAAGACCCCTGCCGAGTTGGAAATCATGCGCGAAGCAGGCAGGATCAACGCAAAGGCACTGGCGGCCGTCAGAGAACTTTTGCAACCCGGTGTGACCACAGCCGACCTCAACGCGGCTGCTGAGGAAGTGCTGCGGAAACACGGATGTATATCGCCGTTCAAAGGATATGGTTATCCGCCCTTCCCGGCTTCGATTACCGTCAGCATCAATCACGAGTTGGTGCATGGCATTCCGAGCAAGAAGCGCAAGTTGAAAGCCGGTGACATCGTCTCGGTGGATTGTGGCACCCTCTTCGAAGGTTTCGTGGGCGATTCGGCCTTTACGGCTGGGGTAGGAGAGATTTCTCCCCTTGCCCAAGACCTGCTAAAAGTCACTGAGGCGGCATTGTGGGCCGGCATCGAAAAGATGCGCCCCGGCAATCGCACTGGGGATGTTTCGGCGGCGATACAAAAATATGTCGAGAGCCATGGGTATCATGTAACTCGTGAGTATACCGGTCATGGCGTAGGGCGTCAGATGCATGAAGGCCCCCAGGTGCCTAATTATGGGGTGGCCGGACGCGGCTTGCTCTTGCGCCCAGGTATGACCATTGCTCTCGAACCGATGACGCTGGTAGGCACGCCTGCCACGCGCGTCTTGTCCGACAAGTGGACCGTTGTCTCTGCAGATGGGTCATTGACAGCGCACTTCGAGCATAGTGTGGCTGTCACCGAAGGCGAGCCTCTCGTCCTGACTGTCCTTTAGGCCCGAAGCAGAGCAAGACGCCACTAGACGAAAGTCGAAAGAACAGATATAATAAAAACTTTGGCTAACCTGATTGTGGCCTTTTGCAATTCTAAGGAGATTCGAATTCATGAAAGTTTCACCCTCCATTCGAAAACGCTGCGCCAAGTGCAGAGTCGTGCGGCGCAAAGGCAGATTGTTCATCATCTGCGAAAATCCCAAGCACAAACAACGACAGGGGTAGTGTGAACTATGGCGAGAATCGAAGGCGTTGACCTGCCCCGCAACAAGCGGGTAGAAGTGGGCCTGACCTATATCTACGGCATCGGCCCGACGCGCGCGCGTCAGATTTTGGCAGAGACCAAGGTGAATCCTGATACGCGCGTCAAAGACTTGACCGAAGCCGAGGCGGCTGCACTACGTGATTACATCTCGAAGAATTTTACGGTCGAGGGCGACCTGCGCCGTGCTGTTCAAATGAACATCAAGCGCCTGATCGAAATCGGGTGCTATCGCGGATTACGCCATCGTCGTAATTTACCTGTGCGCGGACAGCGCACGCGCACGAATGCCCGTGTGCGCAAAGGCCCCAAGAAGACGGTGGCCGGGCGCGGACGCCGGCGCGGCGCTAAGAAATAATCCTGGTGAAAGGTTTAAGGAAGCAACATGGCTCAGAGTGTACGTTCCACGCGCCGCGCAGGCGGCGCCAAAAAGGCAAAGCGCAGCCTGTCTTCGGGGCAGGTGCATATCTTTGCTTCTTTCAATAACACCATCGTTACCGTGACCGATCAACAGGGCAACACGGTGGCCTGGGGTAGTTCTGGTTCGGCTGGCTTCAAAGGTTCGCGCAAAAGTACTCCCTTTGCGGCGCGCCTGGCAGCCGAACAAGCCATCAAGGCCGCCCAGAACTTGGGCATTCAGGAAGTGGATTTGATCGTCAAGGGCCCTGGCCCTGGCCGCGAGAATGCCATCCGTGCCGTACAAGCGGCAGGAATGAAAGTGCGCTCGATTTCGGATGTGACGCCGGTGCCGCACAACGGTTGCCGGCCTCCTAAAAAGCGCCGTGTCTAATTTGGTATGAGGGTAGAACGTTATGGCAAAATATCTTGGTCCGGTTTGTAAATTATGCCGGCGTGAAGGTGAAAAATTATTCTTGAAAGGGGAGCGCTGCTTTTCGCCGAAATGCGCTTTCGAGAAGCGCGACTTTGCGCCTGGCCAGCATGGACGGATGGCTAGCCGAGGCGGCGGTCGAGGCAGCCGCACCGGGCGTGAATCTGACTTCGCGCTCCAATTGCGCGCCAAGCAACGTGCGCGCCGTGTGTATGGCGTTTTGGAACGCCAGTTTCGTCGCTACTATGAAACCGCGTTGCAACGCCGCGGCCTGACTGGCTTGAACCTGCTCCAAATCCTGGAAACACGCTTGGACAATGTCATTTATCGCCTGGGATTTGCTTCCAGTCGCGCACAAGCGCGTTTGTTGGTTACGCATGGGCATTTCATGGTCAATGGCCGGCGCACCGATGTGCCGTCTATGCTGCTCAAAGGTGGAGATGTTATTTCCATCCGTGAGGGTTCGAAAGGTTTGGCCTATTTCAAGAACCTAGGCGCGGTGGCCGAAGCGCGCACCGCTCCTGCCTGGCTTGAGCGCGATTTGAAACAAATGTCTGGCGTGGTCCAGCGGTTGCCTGAGCGCGCTGAGATTGACGGCAGCCTGAACGAACAGTTGATCGTCGAGTATTACTCGCGGCGCTAGTGGTTGGCTGGAGGCTGACTGGGGCATTCTACCGGTCGGCGCCGGCCCTGTTTAGACAGGGAGAGGTGAACCGTGACAGGTATCACGAATATGGTTATGCCGAAGATCGAGCGTGAAGCAGAGGCTCGCAACTATGGCAAATTTGTCGTCAGCCCGCTGGAACGCGGTTATGGCGTGACGCTAGGTAATGCCTTGCGCCGGGTATTGCTTTCTTCTTTGGAAGGCGCGGCTGTGACCTCCATCCGTATTGCGGATGTGCTGCATGAGTTCAGCGATATTCCAGGGATACGCGAAGATGTCATCCAGGTGATGTTGCAAGTCAAGCAATTGCGCTTGAAACTGGATGGCGTGGACAGTACACGTATGCATTTGGAAGTGCGGGGCGAAGGCACCGTCACGGCTGCCGACATCATTACGCCCCCCGAAGTCGAGATCGTCAACCCCGAACTGTATTTGTTTACGGTGGACGACAACAAGACCAAACTCGACATCGAATTTACGGTGGAGCGCGGGCGTGGCTATTCCCCCGCCAACGAGCGCAGCGGGCATATGCCTATCGGCGAATTGCCGGTAGATGCTATCTACAGTCCGGTCAAGCGCGTCAATTGGGAAGTGACCTCTGCCCGTGTCGGACAAAGCACGAATTACGACAAATTGATCTTGGAAATCTGGACCGACGGCACGTATGCTCCAGAACGCGCCTTGAGCGCTGCTGCTAAGATTCTGATTGACCATCTGCGTTATGTGGCCGGCATCAGCGAAGAAACGCTCACCTTGACCGTTGAACGCGAAATGCCTAGCGGTATACGCTTGACCACTGAAATCGCCGAAACCCCGGTGGAGGCCCTGGACCTCTCGGTGCGCGTCTTCAACTCGTTGAAACGCACCGGTATCACGACGGTAGGCGATGTGCTGGATTTGCTCGAAAAGGGCGATACGGCCGTCATGTCTATTCGGAATTTTGGCGAGAAGAGCCTGGATGAATTACGCCTCAAGATGATCGAAAAAGGTTATCTCAAGGACGACTCGATATCTGCGGAGTAAGTGAAAATGCGACATCAAGTATCTGGATACAAACTCGGGCGCACGAAGGGCGCGCGGATTGCGTTGCGGCGTAATCTGCTCAAGCAATTCTTTACCCATGAGCGCCTGCATACCACGCGCGCCAAAGCGGCTGCCATTCGCAGCGAGGCGGAGCGCCTTATCACCATTGCTTGCAATAGCGCGGAGGGCAGCCCCGAGCAGAAAGTCCATGCCCAGCGCCTGGTGGCCTCGCGCCTGGGCGACAACAGCCTGAACAAACGCTTGTTCGAGGAAATTGCTCCGCGTTTTGCGGCTCGCAATGGCGGTTATACGCGCGTGGTCAAACTGGGTCCCCGCCTGGGCGACTCGGCTGAGATGGTGATTTTGGAACTGGTGGAAGAGTAATCGGTTTCAGTCATCAGTGCTCGGTCATCAGTAAGTAGACCTTGGACGCCGAACACTGAAAACTGGCACAATGGCACGTTACCAAGTGACTCTTGCCTACGATGGCGCCGCTTTTGCTGGAAGTCAGAGGCAAAACCTGACAATGGCTGCGCCAGCCTCGAAAAGGCGAACGGTGCAGGGCGAGTTGGAAGGCGCTCTGCGGAAGTTGGGTTGGAACGGCCGCTCGGTGTTGTTGGCCGGGCGGACGGATAGCGGCGTTCACGCAACCGGCCAGGTGGCTGCCTTCGACCTGAATTGGCTTCACACGGAGGCGGAACTCCTGAGCGCCTTGAACGCCAATTTGCCGCCCGATATGGCTGTGTGGAGGGTGCAGATTGCCTCGCCAACGTTCCACCCGCGCTTCGATGCCCTTTCACGGCGTTACCGTTATCGTTTGTTTTGCCAGCCGGTGCGTCATCCGCTGCGAGAAAGATATGCCTGGCGGGTGTGGCCGCAGGTGGACGGCGATGCCCTGCAAACGACGGCGGCGCTTTTCGTGGGCCGCCACGACTTTGCTGCTTACGGTTCCCCGCCCCGTTCCGGGAGCAGCACGGTGCGGACGGTGACGCTGTCAGCGTGGAAACGCCTGGAGGACGAGTGGCAATACGAGGTGCAGGCAGATGCGTTCTTGTATCGCATGGTGCGGCGGCTGGTCTTCGTTCAGGTGGCGGTTGCGCAGGGTAAAGTCCCGGCGCAGGCGGTAGTCCATTCTTTAGCCGAGCCGGCCGAGGCGCGGCAAAGAGGCGCGCTGCCGGCCGGTCTGGCGCCGGCGCACGGGCTGACCCTGCTGGAGGTCGGCTATCCGCCTGCCAGGTAAGAGGAATTGAGCAACACAATTTAAGTATATTTTGAAACGGAGAGACGAAAGTGTACAAAACGTACTATCCGAAAGCGAGTGAAATAGACCGCAAATGGTATTTGGCAGACGCCAACGGTGAAAACCTGGGCCGCCTGGCGGCTCGCATTGCGGCGGTTTTGCTTGGTAAACACAAACCGACGTTTACGCCGGGCGTAGAGATGGGCGATTATGTGGTCGTGGTCAACGCCGAGCGCGTTACTGTGACTGGCACCAAAACGACCTCGAAAATGGATTCCAAAGTCTATCATCGCCATTCTGGCTATCCGGGCGGTTTGACCTCCACTACCCTGCGCGACCAATTGCGCGTTCATCCTGATCGGGTGTTACGCGCGGCTGTGTGGGGCATGTTGCCGCATAATCGCATGGGCCGCTCGCTGCTCAAGCGTTTGAAGATTTACGCCGGCCCCAACCATCCACACGGAATGCAGAAACCCCAGCCTTTGGCATAGAGGCGCAGAAAGGAACGAGATGATGTCTGTTCAGTATTATGAAGGTGTTGGCCGTCGCAAAGAAAGCACGGCGCGCGTGCGCATCATGAGCGGCGCTGGCCGTTTGCTCGTCAATGGCAAGGAAGGCGAGGCTTTCTTTACTCGTCTGGGCGATTTAGAAGCCATCCTGGCGCCGCTTTCGGCAGCCAATCAGGAACGCTCCAAATATGACATCACAGTCGTGGTGAAAGGCGGCGGCGTAACCGGTCAGACCGAATCGGTGCAACTGGGTTTGGCGCGTGCCTTGGTCAAGATGGACGCCAACTTTCTCCCCGCCATGCGCAAGGGCGGTTTCCTGACCCGCGACGCGCGCATCAAGGAACGCAAGAAGCCTGGCCTCAAGCGCGCCCGCAAGGCTCCCACCTATACCAAGCGCTAGGTCTAAAACGTAAAACGTGAAACGTAATGCGTGATGGCTGTTGATTACGCATTACGTTTTACATTTAAGCCTTGTAGTGTGGACTCCGAAGTCTCTGACTTCGGAACAAAAGTTTCCAGACTTTGGAGTCCGAAAAGGAAAATTGGATGGACTTCTCGCTCGTGACCTCCACATTCGAAACCCTGCGCCTCGCGCCGCCCCCGCGCCTGGTTCTGCTCGAGGCGCGTACCCTTTCATCCGTGCATGTGCCGCCCTACCCGCCCGACCTGCCCGCGCTGTTGCTCGGAGTGGACTCGCCCGAGTTGGCGAAGCGTCTCCGTGATGTGTTGCTGGCAGTTTATCCGAAGGAACATGGGGTGTTCCTGGTCGAGGGAGGGAAGAAACGAGAGGCAAGGATGACAGACCTGGAAAAAGGCGATTTTTCTGCGGCTACTTGCTTGTATGTTCCCCCGCTGGCCGAGGGGACCGCTTTCGAGTCCTTCCAGGAAATCGTCGCCCACTTGCGCGCGCCAGACGGCTGTCCGTGGGACCGCGAGCAGACACATCAGTCGCTGCGCGCGCACTTGCTGGAGGAAACCTACGAGGCGCTCGAAGCGCTCGATGCTGGCGACTTTGCCTCTATGCGCGAGGAATTTGGCGACTTGCTGCTGCAAATCGTTCTACATGCCCAGATTGCCAGTGAGACAGGCCAGTTTACGATGACGGATGTTCTCAAGGGGATTCACGACAAGATCGTTCGCCGCCATCCGCACGTGTTTGGGGATGTAGAGGTGGACGGCGTGGATGGGGTTTTGCAAAATTGGGAAAAGTTGAAGGAAAAAGAGAGAAGGGAGCAGAGGGTAGAGAGCGGTGAGCAGAGAGCAGAGAATAGTGAGCAGAGAGCGGAGCATCGTGAGAAGGGGATGTTAGATGGCGTACCGCTGGCCCTGCCGGCTTTGATTCAGGCGCAGGAATACCAGGATCGCGCCGCCCGCGTGGGATTCGACTGGCCGGAGATCGAAGGCGTGCTGGACAAGGTGCGCGAGGAAATCGAAGAAATCAAGCAGGCGCAGAATCAAGAACAAGTTGCAGCAGAACTGGGCGATTTATTCTTCGTGCTGGTCAACCTGGCGCGCTGGAAGAAGGTGGACGCCGAGTCCGCGCTGCGGGAGACGAATTCGAAGTTCAAACGCCGCTTTGGGTATGTGGAGCGGGGCGCACAGCGACAAGGGCGGAGGCTTTCAGAGTTGACTCTGGAAGAGATGGAGGCGCTGTGGCAGGAGGGGAAACTGGATGAGAACAAATAAAGATGCGGAGACGCCGGAGATAAACCTGTCGAATGGGCCTTTCAGGGCATGGCTGGCTTTCCTGTGAGCAGTAGAATCAATTCTAGCAGGCTGTGAATGGTGGCGTGTTGGCTGCTTTGCCGCTTTTCGGACGAGTGCGGGTTGAACCACACGGCATCCAGCCCGGCTTCGTTGGCGGCCAGCACATCGTTCTCGAAACTGTCGCCTACCATCACGGCTTCCTCTGGCGAGGCGCCCAGGTCGCGCAAGATGTGGCGGTAGAAGGGCGGCGATTTTTGCAGGCCGGTATTCTTGAAGCAGTAGATTTTGGGGAAATAGGTATCCAGGCCGACGCGCGCCAGCGCAGCGCGGATTTGGGCTTCGTCCGAGATGGAGGCGCTGGTGGCGACGATGAGCGTTGCTTGCCCCGCCAGCCGCTTCAGAACCTCGCCCGCGCCGGCTACCGCTTCGACGACCGGCCACTCGACCATGGGCCGGTCGCTGGGAGAGTCTTTCATCAGGGTGTTGCCCCAATCGAAGAGGACGTATTTGTATCGCATGGGCCTATGGCGCTCGTCGAAACAGGAGGACGGACTTGCCGTTGTCGTAGTAGATGCGGAGGTTTTCATCCTGCACTGTAAAGCCGCTGGCGTTGTTCAGGCCGTTCAAGAACAGGCTTTCTTGCTGCATGGCGTTCTGGTCGAGGCAGGCTATCAGGGTGGTGAACAGGTTGGAGAAGAGCAGTTCGTTGCCCACAATGCGGTATTGCCCGCTAAAGGTGTTGCAGCCGGCGTTGCCTGAAACATTCCCTTTTTCGAAGGTAATGTATGCTTTGGCCTGGGCGGGGGTAGGGCTGGAGACGGCGCCATAGGCCTGCAAATGCCATGTGCCGGCCAGGTCGTTGGGGCCGCGGCAGCCTGTCAGCAACAGCAAACAGGCCAGGGGGTAGAAAAAGAAGCGCAGCATCGGTCATTCTCCACAGGTAAAACGGGATAGGGCGCTATCCAGCAGGCCGGGCGCCAACCCGTCTTGCGCGGTGTAGACCAGCCAGGCGAAAGCGCGTTCGCCGCATTCCCAGGCAGCGGCGGCGCCGTAGGGCAGGGTGCTGTCGGGTGGCGGTTGGACGGGTTGGTAGAGCAGGTTGTATGAGCCGAACAGGCGCACATCCAGGTTGCCGGTCGCGGTGCCGCCAGAAGCCTGCACGACGCTTTCCAGTAGATATTGCAAATCGCTGGCGCCGGCCTGCCAGACGATGAGCAAGAGCAAGTCGCTGGTGTATCCCACCAATTTGCCGCCGGTGTAGTCGCTGGGGATGCGCTTATCGGCAGCGTTCAGGTCGAAGGGAAAGAGGTAATCGGGATGGCCGATGCAAAAGCCATAGCCGCAGAACAGGCCGTTCAAGGGCATGGACGTCGGCGTGGGGTAGGGGGTGGGAAGAGGGTAAGGCGTATTGGTGGGAAGGGCCGCCACCGTAGCCGCTACGGCTGCCGCAATCTGACTGTTCAGGCTGGGAGCGGCATTCTTGGGTGCGCAAGCCGTCAGCGCCAGAGAGAAAATCAACGCGACGAAGAAGCCTGTTCGTTTCATGGGTTGATTATATACGAATAGCGCGCTTATTTGTGGTTTCGTGCAGCGGTTAGCGGCTGACGGCCACGCGGTTGCGGCCACGATGCTTGGCGACGTACATCGCCTGGTCGGCGCGGGCCAGAAGGGTTTCCAGCGTGGGAGCAACGTGATTGCAT
>Ga0209018_1001320_pt1 | contig 20313 bp, 12 predicted proteins | sample YNPBryBLVA2012_FD_185814 | JGI IMG/M metagenome (GOLD analysis project Ga0209018, IMG submission 185814) | Anoxygenic and chlorotrophic microbial mat microbial communities from Yellowstone National Park, USA - YNP Bryant BLVA 2012 (SPAdes)... ...
ACGGCGGTTCTCCTTTTCAAGGTTTGATCACCCCGATTCTATTCAGAATCAAGGGCGAACCGCCGCCTGAACTTTCAACTACGGGTGGGACACCGTCCGGACCCCTATGGACACCTTCAACTCGGATGGTTTGCATAGAGACAATTCCGGCGTGGAAGCCTCGCGGGGCTCGCTGGCGTTATACCAGCGGAATGAACCTGGTGGCAGAAACCACCATGCTCAATTCCCTTATGCGGCATGTGCCGCGAACAGATGAATATTTGTGTCCGCCTGGTGTGATTTTTTTCGTCCGGGCGGGGGGTGCGCCAAGGCCCACACCGGGCGGTCCGGTTCTGGCTAGGGCAGCGGGCGCAGCAGCACCGTAGGGCTCACCGCCGCACCTCCGCATCGCAGATAGCGATAGCCATCTGCTCTAGCTCCTGTTGCACCTTGAAATCCCGCCGCCCGATGCCCGGCGCAGTTTCCGAGTGCGCTGGAGCGGGCTGCCAGTTGGGCAGTCGGAGCACCACCAGAGCACCACCACAGGCACCCGTGGGGCCTCTGGCGGCGGTTTGGCGATGCTAACTGAACCAAACTGCAACTATTTAGACCCAACTGAACCAAACTAGACTGAAACATAACGGGTTCGAATCCCGTTAGCGCTACCAGGGGCCCTACCGTCCGGTCATTCGTTCCAGGTGCTCGGGATAGCGCTCCCCCTGGATAGGGATCCGTCAGAGCGCTTCCCCGATCTCACTGAGATCGGCGGCGCGGAGCTGGAGGGAGGCGGCGCCGATGTTCTCCTCCAGCCGCGCAAGCTTGGTGGCGCCCGGGATGGGCACGATCCACGGCTTGCGGGCGAGCAGCCAGGCCCGCGCGATCTGGGCGGGCGTCGCGCTCTTTAGCCGCGCGAGGCCGAGCCAGCCGGGCTTCCCGTCGGGGTGAAGCTTCAATCCGAACTTCGGGGCGATCACCACCTGTCCGCGCTTCGGCCGCCGACGCCCGGGCCCGTGCTACACAGCGGCGCCCCCTCAGCGGGGCGGGACGTAGTCGGGCGGAAGGGCAGCCCCTTCGCCAAAGAAATACTCCTCCATGCGCTTGAGCAGGAATTCCTGCGCCTGCCGGGTGCCCAGGTTGAGCCGGTACTCGTTCATCAGGATCTTCATGTACTCGACCCACATGCGCCAGGCTTCTTTGGAAACGTTTTCGTAGATTCTTTGTCCCAAGGGGTGGCCTTCGAAAGGCACCTCATCGAGTCCCGGCATCTCGCGCTGGAACTTGACGCAAAACACGGTCCGGCCCGCGGGCTTCGTCTCGCCCTGCCCCGAGCCGCTTTCAGAGCCCATCCGCTCGCCTCCTGCCCTTCAGCATATCGCAGCGGGCGCTCGGCCCGGAGCCCCGGCTGGCAGGACGCACCGGCGCCGGTGCTGAGCGGCTCGGCGAGTCCGCCGGACGGCGCCTTCGCCGCCCTTGAGGCGGCGTGCTACCCTGACCTGTTATGCAGCTTTGCGAGGTCTTTCGCGCCCTGGGCGAGGCGCGTTTCGGCGAATTGGTGCGGCATATCTCGATCAGCCGGCTGCGGACCTTCCGGCTTTACGAGAGCCTGAAAGTGCGAGCGCACTTGCACAAGCTGAATACGGAGACCTTGCGCAAGGCGGCCCCGCGGTTCTGGGAGCGGCTGGCCGCAGGCGAGGAGGAGTTCGCCAAAGAGCTGGCCCAGGCCGTGCTGGTCTCCAACATCGAGATGGTGCAGGCGGTGCTGGACTTCCTGGGCGTGCCCAACCGGGACGGCTTTTTCGAAAAGGAGCTGGACGCGACGCCGTACCTGGGTGAAGGCTGGGCGGAGCGGGTCTGGGAGCGCTTCCGGGGGAGCTATCCGGAAAGCGTGCTGCTGTTCTACATCAACCATCTGGGCTGGGAGTTGGCCAAGGCCAAGGAGATTTTCGCGCCCGCGCCTTGAAGAGGGCGGCGCCGGCCCGTCTCACGCTACAATAACCCATTAAGCCTTGATGCCCGAATCCGCTTTGTCGCTGGAAACCGCCCTGAGCGAACTGGAGGCGCGCGCCCGGGAGCGCATCGCGGCCGCCGCCGAGCCGGAGGAGCTGGAGGCGGTGCGGGTCGAGGCGCTGGGCCGCAAGGGGACGCTGGCGCAGATCTCGCGGCAGCTCGCCGGCCTGCCGGCTGCGGAACGGGCTCGCATCGGGCGGCTGCTCAACAGCGTCAAGCAGGAGCTCGAGCAGCGGCTGGCCGCGCGCCAGGCCGAATTCGAGCAGCGCGCTCTCGAAGCCCGGCTGGAGGCCGAATGGCTCGATTTGACGCGGCCGGCGCCGGGCCCGCGGCGGGGCAGCCTGCACCCGATCACGCAGCTTCAGAGGGAGATCGAGGACCTGTTCGTTTCCCTCGGCTTCACCGTGCTGGACGGTCCCGAGGTCGAAACCGAGTATCACAATTTCGACGCCCTGAACATCCCGCCCGATCATCCGGCGCGGGACGTGCAGGACACCTTCTGGCTGGAGGACGGCCACCTGCTGCGCACGCACACCTCGCCCGTGCAGGTGCGGGGCATGGAGCGACTGCGCCCGCCGCTGCGCATGATCGCGCCCGGCCGCGTCTTCCGCAACGAGGAGGTGGACGCCTCGCACGAGCACACCTTCTACCAGCTAGAAGGCATGATGATTGACCGCGAGGTCTCGATCGCCCACCTGGTCTACTTCATGAAGACCTTGCTCAACCACGTCTTCCGCCGGGAGGCCTCGGTGCGGCTGCGCCCGGGCTACTTCCCCTTCGTCGAGCCGGGCTTCGAGCTGGATCTGGAGTGCCTGGTCTGCGGCGGGCGCGGTTGTCCGGTGTGCAAGCAGAGCGGCTGGGTCGAGATGCTGGGTTGCGGCCTGGTGCATCCCAACGTGCTGCGCACCAGCGGCATTGATCCCCGGCAGTGGATGGGCTTCGCCTTCGGGTTGGGTTTGACCCGCCTGGCCATGATGCGCTACGGGCTGGACGACATCCGCCTGATGCAGAGCGGAGATCTGAGATTCTTGCGGCAGTTCTGAGGGCGGGAGGATGACGGCTCGACGATGAAATTCTCCTACAACTGGCTTGCCGAGCTGGTCGAGGGGCTGGATCTGGAGGCCGAGGCGCTGGGCCTACAGATCACCATGAAGACCGCCGAGTGCGAAGGCGTCGCCCCTTATGGCGCGCATTTGGAACAAGTGGTGGCGGCGCGCCTGCTTTCCGTAGAGCCCATGCCTTCCGGGCACAACCGCAAAGTGGTCGTGGATACCGGCCGCTACGGCCTGAGGACCGTGGTTTGCGGTGCGCCCAACTGCCGCCCGGGCATGGTCTCGGCCTACGTGCCGGCGGGAGCCGAACTGCCCGGCGGGCGGATCGGCAAGGTCGTCATCCAGGGGGTCGAAAGCGACGGCATGCTGGCCAGCGGCGCCGAGCTGGGCATCAACCGCGACGCCGCGGGGATCCTGGAACTGGAAGCCGAGCCGGGAGAAGCTCTGCCCGGCTGCCGCCCGGACCACATCCTCGAGATTGACAACAAATCCCTCACCCACCGGCCGGATCTCTGGGGCCATTTGGGCCTGGCGCGCGAAGCAGCCGCCATTTTACGCAGGAAGCTGCACGACCCGGTGCGCTGCGAGCTGCTGCCCGAGGGACCGACCGCGATCGGCGTGGCGATCGAGGACTTCGAGCTCTGCCCGCGCTACAGCGCCCTGGTGTTGGAGAACGTCAGCGTCGGGCCTTCGCCGCTGTGGCTTCAATACCGGTTGGAGGCGGTCGGGCTGAACCCGATCAACAACATCGTGGACGTCACCAACTACGTGATGGCCGAGCTGGCCCAGCCGCTGCACGCCTTCGATCAGGATTTGCTGCACGGGAAGATGATTTCCGTCCGGCGGGCTCGGGAGGGCGAGTGGCTGACGGCGCTCAACGAAGAGACCTACCGGCTGGATCCCGCCTGCCTGGTGATCGCCGACGCCAAAGGGCCGGTGGCGCTGGCGGGTGTGATCGGCGGGCTGGACAGCGCGATCCATGCCCGCACCCGGCGGATCGTGCTGGAGAGCGCCTGCTTCCAGGGCGCCTCGATCCGCAAGACTTCCGCCCGGCTGAAGCTGCGCACGGACGCCTCGATGCGCTTGGAGAAGTCGCAGGACCCGGCCAACACGGTACGCGGCTTGGCGCGGGCGCTGGAGCTGCTGGGGCAGGTTTCGCCGGGCATCCGGGTGGTGGGTGGGGTGGCGGATCGCCGGCGCGAGGCCGCTCGGCCGGGCCCTATCGAGCTTTCCTTGAGGTGGCTGGAGCGCAAGCTGGGGCGAGAGGTGGAGGCCGGCGAGGTCCGCGACATTTTGGAACGGCTTTGTTTCGATGTGCGGGAGGCCGCGCCCGGGATCTTTGCCGTCACCCCGCCGAGCTGGCGCGCCACCCGCGACGTTTCGATCCCGGACGACCTGGTCGAGGAGGTGGGCCGCATGGTCGGCTACGACACCATCGCGCCCCGCCCGCCCGAGGTCGCCTGCACGGTTCCTCCTGAGGACCCCGAACGGCTCTTTTTGCGGGAAGTCCGCGACCTACTGGCCGCCCAGGGTTTCTGCGAAGTTTACAACTACTCCTTTTACAGCGAGGATCTGGCTCGCCGCTTCGGCCTGGATCCGGCCGAGCACCTGGCGGTGGCCAACCCGATCTCGGCCGAGCAGAGGCTGATGCGGCGGAGCCTGCTGCCGCTGGTCTACCGCAACATCCTCGAGAACAGCAAGCACCTGGAGAGCTTCCGCCTGTTCGAGATCGGGCGCGAAATCCACAAGCAGGCCGCCGGTCTGCCGCGCGAGATCCCGCACGCCGTGGCGGCGATCTATGCGCGCCAGGACGGCGAGGAGAATCTCTACGAGCTGGTGCGCGTGGCCCAGTGCCTGCTGGAGGGCGCTCGCATATGCCCCGCCGAGGCGCGCAGCTACGAGCATCCGGCGCGGACGGGCGCCGTGCTCTGGCGCGAGCAGGCGGTCGGGCGCCTGTTCGAGCTGCATCCCTCGCTGGTCTCCGGCCGGGCCGCCCTGCTGGACCTGGATCTGGAGCTGATTCAGAAGCTGGGACGCCCCGAGCGACGCTATCGGCCCCTGCGGCGCTTCCCGACCAGCGCCTTCGATCTCTCGGTGATTGCCGGCCGGCGCGATCTGATCGGAGACATCGAGCAGCACCTCGTACGGCTGGCGGGCCAGTGGCTGGACTCGATCGAGTTCCTGCGGACCTACGCCGGCCCGCCGATTCCCGAAGGCCGCCAGAGCGTCTCCTTCCGGCTGCGGGTGGGCGCCGCCGACCATACGCTCTCCTTGGAGGAGGTGGGCGAGATCCGCACCCGCCTCATCGAGGGCTTGCGCGCGTTGGGTTACGAACTGCGCCTGTAAGCCTCCTCGGGGGGCCGCCGGGCGCCGGCGCCGGGCCAGCAGGGCCAGCCTGAGAACACGCCGTAGCCTTTGAGCGCGGGCACGCCGATTCGCGAGGCGGCCGAGGCGTTGCTGACCCACGTGCGCATTCACGCGCCCGACCAGCCCGCCACCGTCTTGCGATCGTAGTATGGGGATTTTCGTACCGGCGGTGACCCAAATCAGTGTCCGGGCAAATCGTGCTACGGCGGATCCGGTGCAACGACATCGCGCTCGGCGGGGTCTCCGGTCAAGTGCTCCGCCGCATCGGGCGGCACTGGAAGCGCGACTCCCCATTGCCGCATGCTGTCCCGGTCACCCACCCCGATGGCTCCAGCAAGTATTTGCCCGACGGCGCCTCCTGCGCGACACCCTGCTATCAGATTCAGACCCGCGCCGGTCAAACCGGGCTGCGCCGAAGAAGTCATCGTGGGGGGCTGGCCCGATTGGCCGGCTCCCCCTGGCCGTCCCTCCGATGCAGGAATTGTCGGTTATGTGCATTCCATTAGGCCCGGGGTGACCCTAACATGGCGGGACAGATGGGCAAGTGGCTCGTCCAGCGAGGGAGGATCGTCATGAGAGTGCCGGCTTTTGTGCTGACCTTTCTGCTGGCCGCTGTGCCGCTGGTGCACGGCCAGTCCATGAGTTCCTTGAGCGGTGTGGTCACCGACCCCACCGGGGCAGTCATTCCCGCGGCGACGGTGCGGATCGAAAACACCACCACAGGTTGGACTCGCAGCGCTGTCTCGGATAGCTCGGGACGTTATGCAATCCCCCAGGTTCCGCCGGGCGTGTACCGGGTGACTGGCGCCGCAGCCGGTTTCGCGCCGGTCACGCACGAACGGGTCACCCTCGAGGTGAACGTCCCGGTTTCGCTCAATATCCAATTCCAGAGCGTTGGGGAGGTCACCACTTCCGTCTCGGTCGTCTCCGAGGGCGTCCAGGTGAACACGACCGACGCGACGATCGGCAACGTGATCGGCACAACGCCCATTCTCCAGTTGCCGCTGTTTGCCCGCAATCCGGCCAACCTGCTGGCCCTACAGCCCGGGGTCACGCAGTTCGGCAACGCCGGCAACGAGGACATCAACGGCGCGGTCAACGGCGGGCGGGTTGATCAGGCCAACGTCACCTTGGACGGAGTCGACGTCAACGACCAGCTCAACCGGTCGGCGTTCACCAGCGTGCTCCGTGTCACCCTCGATTCGGTGCAGGAGTTTCGATCCACCACGGCCAATCCCAACGCCGAGCAGGGCCGAAGCTCCGGCGCGCAGATCAGCCTGGTCACCAAGAGCGGCTCCAACGAAGTGCATGGAGCTTTGTACGAATTCCACCGCAACACCGTGACCGCGGCGAACAATTTCTTCAACAACCGCGCGGGCGTGCAGCGGCCGAAACTGCTGGTGAACGTCTTCGGAGGCGCGGTCGGCGGCCCGGTGATCAGGAACCGGCTGTTCTATTTTTTCAATTTCGAAGGACGCCGCGACGCAAGCGACAGCACTCCGGTTCGCACCGTGCCCACGACGACTTTCCGCCGAGGCGCCATCCAGTATCCGAACCGCTCCGGAGGGATCAGCACGTTGTCGCCAGCCGAAATCCGCGCCATCGACAAGCTGGGACTTGGAGTCAATCCGGAGATCTTGCGGCTGTTCCAGGAATATCCCGAACCGAATGACACAACGGTCGGCGACGGACTGAATCTGTCCGGATATCGCTTTGTGGCGCCCACGAACGGCCGCCAGAACACGTATATCACCCGCTGGGACTACGGCATCGACCGCAACGCCAACCACAATCTTTTCTTCCGCGGCAACCTTCAGAACGACCGCTACCGCAGCGTGCCGCAGTTCCCCGGGCAGCCGCCGAACTCCGTGGACCTGAACAACAGCAAGGGGCTGGCGGTCGGCTACAACGGCGTGTGGAGCCCCAATCTCATCGCCGTCTTCCGATACGGGTTCACCCGCCAGGGGCTGGAGAGCACGGGCCTGCAAGACCGGGCCATGGTCCGCTTCCGCAACATCAGCCCGCTGGTTGCTGAAAGCCGCATGGCCGTCCGCTTCGTGCCGACACACACGCTTTCGCAGGACATGACGTGGATCAAGGGGGCACATTCGGTCCAGTTCGGCTTCATCCTGCGGCGGCTGGCCATTCGCAGGACGACGACCGAGAATTCCATCAGCGGCGTGAACATAGACAGCACGGACATGCAGGACCGCGGCTATTACGAAAACCAGGCCGTGCCCACCCTGAATCCTACTTTCGCCGGATCCTTCGGAGACGCGGTCACGAACCTCCTCGGCATCATCACCTCCGGAGAGGGCCGGTACAATTTCGACGTGGCGCGCAACCGCCTGCCGGAGGCCGCGCCCATTGCCCGATCGTTCAACGCCGAAGAGTACGAAATGTACTTCCAGGACACCTGGCGCGCAACCCGCAACCTGAGCGTCTTGGCCGGGCTGCGCTACTCGCTGATGCCGCCGTTTTATGAGGCCAACGGGCAGCAGATCACCGCGTCGCCGCAACTGAACGAGTTCTTCCACCAGCGCGCCGCCTACGCGGCAGTCGGGATCCCCACGCGGGAGGTCGGCCTGATCACTTACTTCCCGCGGAACGATCCGGCGGGCCGTCCGCTCTATCCGTTTCACAAAAAGAACTTCGCGCCGCGGATTTCCCTGGCGTACTCGCCGTCGCCCGGCGGAGGCTGGCAGAGGTGGCTGCTCGGCGGAGCGGGCAAAACCTCCTTCCGGGCCGGATGGGGGATGCTGTATGACCTGTTCGGTTCGGGCCTGATGAAACGGGCCGACGACCGGGCGCCCGGATTCTCGTTCCGCCTGTTCACCCCGGGCACCTTCTACAGTTCGATCACCGCGCCGAGGTTTACCGGCCTGTTCAGCATCCCCACCGGCTTCTTGCCGGCCGCGCCCAATCCGACCTGGCCGGTTACGCTCCCGCCCGGCTCCGGCGAAACCACAACTGGCCTGCCCAACGACCAGTTGCGCCCGCCCTACACAATGATGATGAACTTCAGCGTTTCCCGCGAGTACAGGGGGGGCTGGTTGGTGCAGGGGGCCTACGTCGGCCGGCTCTCGCGGAGGTCGCTGTCAATGGTGGACATCGCCATGCCGGTGGATTTCCGCGACCCGGTCTCGGGACAACGCTACACCGAGGCTGTCGCGGAGATGGTCCGGCAGGTGAAGGCGGGGCTCCCGGTGAACCAAGTCCAACCGATCCCCTGGTACGAGAACGTCTTCTCGACGGCGGCCATCGGCGGCCTGACCGCCACGCAGTACCTCTACGACAAGGTCTACCGCCCCCGGGCGCCGGCCCGCTGGATGGGCATCTTCCCGCTCGATACACTCTGCTCGCCCGTCTGTAGCAAGTACGGCCGGTACACGTTCTTCCATCCGCAGTATTATTCGCTCGGGATCTGGGACAACGTGGGCAACGGCAGTTACCATGGCATGCAATGGAGCATTCGCAAGCGCATGGGCAACCGCTTTACCGCCGATTTCAATTACACCCTGTCGAAAACGATTGACCTGACCAGCCGTCCCGAGCGCGCCGACCTGTCCTATGGCCACACCGTGATTATCAACTCCTGGGAGCCAAAGCAAATGCGCGCCGTATCAAATTACGATGCGCGGCACATGATGAATGCCAACTGGGTCATCGTGCTGCCCTTCGGCCGGGGTGAGCGCCTGCTGGGCAACGTCAGCCGTCTGGTGGACGCCTTCATCGGCGGTTGGCAAGTGTCCGGTATCTACTTTTTCAGCACGGGGCTGCCGTACAGCGTCAACAGCGGTTTTTACCCGACGAATTACAACATCCCCACCTTCGCCACCCCCATCGGCAAAGTGCCGCCCATTCGGACGACCCGGGATGCCCCGGCGATTTCCGGTCCCAGCGGGCCCAACATGTTTGCCGACCCCGCTGCGGCCCGCGCGGCTTACGACTATACCCTTCCGGGCCAGACCGGCCAGCGCAACGGCCTGCGCGGCGACAAGTTCATGAACACGGATTTCGGACTTGCCAAGCGTTTCCTCATGCCTTATGCCGAATCCCACAGCCTCCAGTTCCGCACCGAGTTGTTCAACCTGACCAACTCGGCCTACTTCGGTTCGCCCTCCCTGAACCTGTCTTCGCCGGGCTCGTTCGGGCGGTATTCCTACACCCGGACCACCGCGCGCCAGATCCAGTTCGGACTCCGGTATGAATTCTGACCGGTGAGGGCACGGGACGGCGGCAGGCCTGCCATCATGCGTAGACGACTGTTCCTTCTCGCCGTGCTCGCGGCCGGCCCCACGCCGGGGCAGAAGCCGCTCGCAGAAGTTCTCGACCTGATCCGCGGGGAATTTCGCGCCGACGAAACGATGGCGCTTGTGCGCGACATCCACTCGAATGACCGCTGGTTCACCACGCCGCGATTCCGCGCCACGGCCGAATATCTGCGCGGCAAACTGCTGGACATGGGCCTTCCGCAGGTCGAGCTGCTCACGTTTCCGGCCGACGGACGCACGCAGGCGGGCTTCTGGACCATGCCTCTGGCCTGGGATGCCGAGGAAGCCACGCTGGAAATCGTCTCGCCCGCCGTCCCGCCGGCGCAGCGCGTGTTGGCCGACTACCGCCGTGTTCCGCAATCGCTGTGCGCCTGGAGCGGCGCCACGCCGCCCGAAGGGCTGGAGGCCGAACTGGTGGAGTGGCGCGACGGCTCGCCCCCCACGGTCTATCGCGGCAAGTTCGTGCTCACGGCGCGCGAGGCGTCCGTTCACAAATGGGCGCTCGTTCAGGCGGGCGCCGCAGGGCTTGTGAACGGATTCAACGAGAACCCCTCGTTGCGCGACAGCCATCACTGGGTCGCCGCCGGCGGCGATTACTCCTGGGCCTTCACGGCATCCAGCACGGCGCTGCCCTGCTTCTCCGTCACGCCCGCCGCCGCGGAATTGCTCCGTGCCCGGCTTGCGGCCGGCGAGCGGGTGGTGCTGCGCGCCCGCGCCGTCACGCGGCACTATCCGGGGCATTTGTACGCGGTGACGGGTCTGATCCGTGGCAGTTCCCCCGGCCAGGAAGTGTTGCTGTTGGGCCACACCGGCGAGCCGGGGGCGCAGGACAACGCCACCGGCGTCGCCATGATGGCCGAAGCGATGGGGCTGCTGCAACGCCTCATCCTTTCCGGCCGGCTTCCGCCGCCGCGCCGCTCCATCCGGATGCTGGCCATGCCGGAGATGTTCGGCTCGCTCAGCTACATCACGCGCTATCCGGAGCGCATGCGGCGCACCGTGGCCGCGCTCTGCCTGGACACTCCTGCCGGCCATTACGAGCTGGCCAACACCGAGTACACCTTCTACGTCAACCCGCTGGTGGCGGCTTCCTTCGTTGATTCTTGGATTGCCGTGGTCGCCGAGCAGTACTTTTCCCGCCATGCCACCGCGCGCAAGTGGCGCTGGCAGCCTTTCCTGAGCGGAACCGACAATTACCTGGGCGACCCGATGATCGGCGTGCCCGTCGTGTTCCCCTACAGCGGCTCGGGCGTACACACTCACCACAACAGCGAGGACACCCCGGATGCCGTCGACCCGCGCTCGCTTCAGGACATGACCGTGATCGCCGCCTCGTTCATGTACAGCATCGCCGCGGCGGACGAGCCGGAGTATCAGATGATGGCCGCCGCTGCCGCTGCCCGGGGCCACGAACTTGTGGCCCGCGCCGCCCTGGAAGCCTGGCAGCAGCCTCCTGCCGGGCGGGCAGCCTCCCGGAACCGGGTCCTGTTTTTCGCGGAGCGGGCGCAGTGGGCAGTGGCAAGCGTGCTCGGCCTGGCCGGGGCGCAGGCCAGCCGCGAACTGCGGACTGCGGTGGGGGAACACCGGCGGAGCTTGGCCCGTGCGGGCGAGCTGCATGCGGCGAGCCTGGCTCCTCCCGCCGCGGATCTCCCTCGGCCCGCGCCGGGCGAAGCGGACCGTCTCGTGGTCCGCCGGAAACGATTCGGCACGATTCCGCTGGACAGGATCCCGCCCGAAAAGAGAGAAGGGTATCCGGCGGCTCTGTTTGAAGGCCCGGCAGTCATCGCACTTTGGTGGTGCGACGGGCGCCGCACGCTGAGCGAAGTGATCCGGCGGACCCGTTTCGAAGTCGGCGAGACGGACTTCGATTTCACGGGCTACTTCCGCTTCCTGGAAAAGCACGGCTACGTCGAGATCCTTCGGCCCACGGGACGGCCGCGATGAGCGACGATCCTCCCCCGCCGGCGCCGCTGTTCCGGTGCTCCCCCTGCTAGGGCCACAGGTAAGTGGCCACGCTGCGCGCAGGCAACTCTGCTTCGGCGTCGCGGTCCCCGGCCCGGATCCTGAACCGCATCGCTGCGTCCGCGCTGTTGACCACCACCAGAACCTTGCGCCCGTCTTGGTTGCGGAAGGCGACATAGTGCAGCGGCGCGGCAGCCCCGCCGGCCTCGACGCGCACGGCCCCCGGGCGCACATAGCGGCTGAAATGGGCGAGGTAGTAGTACACGCCGGTGTAGACCGCTTCGCGCCGGGCCCGGTTGATGATGACCACCGGGTGCTGGTAATTGTCGTCCGGGTTTTCGTGCTTCAGGTCCACCAGCCACGGGCCCCCGGTTTCGTCAAGGATCATGTTCCAGTACATCCAGACGGAGGCGCCGTTGCGGAGATCGGCCACGATCATCCGCCCCCACCAGTCCCCGTCGCTGAAATCCGCCACGGGCACGCGCTTGCCGCCCTCGGTGGTCCGCTTCATGTGGCAGACTTCGGTCTGCCAGAGTTCCAGCTCCGGCTCCATTTCCCGCAGTTTCGCCAACGGAGCATCGCCGTCGCGCTTCCAGTGGTAAGCGTGAAAGGGGTAACTATGCAAGTGCCGCCGCAGAAACGGATCCCGCATGATCGGAGGGAACACCTCCAGCGCCACCTTGCGGTTGTCGGCGTCGCTTGGCTGGAGACGGGTAGTGAGCCTGGCCTGCTGAAAGGCGGGTATGAGATGTTCGCGAAGAAACGTCGCGATCTCGGGCCAGGTGATCTTCGCGTAGACGAACCACGGCTCGTTGAAGGGGCTGAGGTAATCCACGTTCACGCCCTCGCGGGCATACTCCTGGACATAGCGCACGAAGTAGCGGGCCAGCGCCGGATAGTACTTGGGCAGCACCCGAGTCTTGTCGTCCATCATCCAGTCAGGCGGGTAATCCATGGTGGTTTGCAACTGGAACCGCCCGTACCGGCGCGCGCGGCGGATATAAGTGATCAGTCCGTTGGGCCCCAGATCGCGCTGGATGGTGAAATGCTTCATCTCCACATCGCCGGGAACGTCGTCATAACTGTACCAGGGCCCTGCCGAGGCGAAGTCGCAAGCGGCAATCGGGGCCGACATCATGCTGTAGCCCGCGCCCTCTTTGACGTCGAACAGCCGCCGCAGAGTCTCTTCTTGCGCTGCGGGCGAGAGATGGTTGAGGCGGATCAGGCCGGCCTCATTGAACGTCGCGCCAAAACCCCGGATCAGTTGCCGCCGCCGGCTTTCGTCCACCGTGATGACGGGGACCGAGCGTGCCGCCATGGGCTTCCAAGGCAAAGGCGTCTGCGCCTCCAGACGGGCGCCGGTGCTGGTGCTGGCGATCACCTGTACCATTTCCTGCGCGGCGCCGGGCAAAGCCGACGACGCCAAGCCGGCCAGGAGAACCCTCCGGTTCATGACAGACCCTCCTCGCAATCAGCTCGCCAGCGCGAGCGCCGCCTTGCGAAATGCGGCGATGATGTCCTCTTCATCGCGCTCCGTCAGGCAGGAGGGCACCGGCAGCAGGATGCTGCGTTCGAACAGGTCATCGGCCCGTGGACAGGCGCCCTTGCCGTAGTCATGGCCCAGTGCTTCGTTTTCGGCCAAGTTCCAGGGGAAGCCGGCGGCGCCGGTCCCGGCGCGCCGCACCAGGCTGACGATGTTCCAGTAGATGTGCAGGCCCCAGTCCGTCATGACGATATTGGAAATGCCTTGGGGGTAGGTCCGGATGCCATCCGCGCGGGTCCTCTGGTTCACCTGGCGCGCCTGAGCCGCGTCGGGCAGGGTGATGATGAGGAATGCGCCGGTATCGCCGTCCGGATCCGCCACGCGGCGGAAGCTGAGTCCCGGCAAGCCTTCCAGCGCAGCGCGGATGCGCCACTTGCTGTTTCGCATCCGGCTGATGATCGCCGGCAGTTTTCTCAACTGCACGCGCAAGATGGCCGCCCGCAGTTCATCCATGCGGTATCCCTTGCCCCACAGGCACAGGTCCGGGTCAGAGAAGGAAAGCTGCCCGTTCTCGTCTCGCGGGTAGCCCATGTCGTGGGCGGCGAACGCCCGCCGGTAAAGCCGCTCGTCGTTGGTCACCACGCAGCCGCCCTCGCCGGCTGTCATGTTCTTGTTCATTTGGAAGCTGTAGATTCCCATGTCGCCGAAGGAGCCCACGGCGCGCCCGTGGATCCGCCCGCCGACGCACTGCGCGCAATCCTCGAGCAGGAAAAGGCCGCGCCGCGCGGTGATCTCGCGCAAGGCGGGCGCGTCGCCCGGAGCCCCGCTCATATGGACCAGAATGACGCCCGAGGTGCGCGGACCGATCTTGCGCTCCACGTCGTCCGGGTCCAGACAGAAGCTCTCGTCAATGTCGGCCAGCACCGGAATCGCCCCCTGGTTGACGACGGCGGAGGCTACCGAGACCCACAGGTAGGCCGGGATGATCACTTCCTGCCCCGGCCCCACCCCGAGCGCCGCCAGGGCCGTACTGAGCGCCCCCGTGCCGCTCGACACCGCCAGGGCATGGCATACACCCATCTCCCGGGCGAATTCCGCTTCAAAGGCCTCCACCTCGCCTCGCAAATCCACTCCGTAATAGCGGTACAACGAACGGTGCGCCAACACTCCCGTCGCCGCCTGAATCTCCTCGTGATCGATATGGTGCACGCCGGGGAACTCCAGCGGCAACGGTTCGTTGCGCAATTGCGCAGACGGTGCTTCCTGGATCTCCTTTTTCATGATTCTTCCTTCCGCGATGGCATGAATGACACGACTTCGGGCGCCCTGCACGGCGGCTCGGGACGGACCCGCTGCGCCCTTGATCCTGAAGGTCCTTCGCCGCATCGTGGTCCGCGGGATTGCCGGAATCGTGTCCTCCTTCAGACTACGGCGACGGCCGGGCGGCTGGAATGCAGCCAAAGCACCGATCCAGCACACAAACAACCCCCGGCCAAGCTCATTATCCTCAGGGTTGATCATTAAAATCCTGTTGCTCGGCCCAGCGTTCACTGCATAATGCGAAGAGAGGGGAGCAGTTCCCATGCCCGGGCTTGGCCGCGACTCCGCAGGCTTTAGTCGGCAACGCGAATTCCTGCGGCTCTTCGAAAAGGACGTGGAGTTCTTCCGCCTGGTCTTCCTGCTGATTGACCAGTCCTGTCCCATCAAAAAGATTGACCTCGTCTGGGCCGAAGACGGCCCGGCGCGCCGCGTCGGCCTTGCCGCTCCCATGGGGACCGCGGAAGCTCTGGCAAGCGGGTGCGCCAAGCGTCTCGGCCAGCCTCCCAGCCATCCTGACCCCGCCTTCTGCGACCTTGTCAACGACCATGGACGCCGCCAGGAGGTTTCCTGTGGCATCTCGGACAAGGCCGCGGAACGGCATGTCCGGGAGACTCGCCGAACGTGGATCTACACCTGCCACGCGGGGCTCGTGGATATCGCCGTGCCGGTTTTTTGCGGGGACGAACACATCGCCACGCTGCTGACCGGGCAGGTTCTGCGCGAGCCCCCCACGCCGGCGAAGTTCGTCCAGATCAGCCGGCGCCTCGCTCACCTCGATTACATTGACCGCGATCAGCTCGAGAAGGCGTACTACGAGGTGCCGGTTGTCGGCGAGGCCGAGATCCGCAGGGCCGTCAAGATCCTCGAACTGTTCGCCGAGTACCTGGCGGTTTCCTGGATGCGCGTTCAGGAACTGGTGCGCGACCAGGAACGCAAGGCGCGAGAGGAGCTGCTGCTGCGCCGCGAGTTTGCCCATTTGTTGCTGCAAGGCACGGCCGGCCAGGTGGATCTGCGCGATCTGATGAAACAGTTAGGCTTCCGCCAACGGCCCAATCGCGCCTTCGTGATCCGTCCTGAGTTTGCGGGCCGGCCGGAGCTGGATTCGCCCGCCAATCGCGAACTCGCCCTCAGTCAGACGCTCAAGCAAATCGCCAATGCCTGTCTGGCCCTCCCGGATGCCTGCTTCGCCACTTTACGCGACCAGGGCGTCATCCTTTTCGCTGGCCTCGACGAGTCCGGCGGCGCCTCCCAGCGTGCCCGCTCGTTCGCCCGGCGCCTGGCGCGCACGATCGCGGAGGCCAGCGAGTTGCCGGTGCGCGTCGGCATCGGGCTGCCCAAACAGCGGCTCGCCGACCTGGCCCAGTCCTACCGGGAGGCCCTGGAGGCGCTGGCCCAGGATCCGGGGCCGGTGGCGGAGTATTCGCGCCGCTCTCTTTCGTCGAACCGGCTTTCCCGGCGTCTCGAGGAAATCTGCGCCTGGATCGAATCCTGGCGCCTCGGCGATGCCGCCGCGGCGCTGCATGCCTTGCCGCTGCCCGCCTCGCTCGACGCCGACCGGGGAACGGACCGGCTGGACCAGTGGTGCGGCTTCCTGGAGTCCGCCATGGGCCGTCTGGGTCTTGCCGTCGCCCGCCTTGGCGTCGAGCGCGCTACCGTCCAGGCGGTCCAGGCTCGCACTGCCGCCGCCCTGGAAGCGGCCCGCGCGCCCGCGGCCCTGCGCCAGGCTTTCCTGGATGGCGCTGAGGAACTGCTCAGCGAACTGAAACGCCTCTATGCGGGCAAGAAAGAAAAGCTGGTGGACCGGGCCAAACGGGAGATCGAGCGGTGCATCCGCAACTCGGCCGGTCCTCAAGCAGTCCGGATCGGCGCAATCGCCGCCCGTCTGGGCGTCTCCGCCGGGCACCTGAGCCGAAGCTTCCGGCAAATCGAAGGCGCCACCTATGAGCGCTACCTGATGGTCCGGCGGGTCGAGTTTGCCAAACAGCTCCTGCTGGATCCCTTCAACAACGTTTCCTCGGTCAGCGAACGGTGCGGGTTTTCCGACCCCACCTATTTCTCGCGCGTTTTTCATGCCCTGGTGGGCATGCCGCCATCGCTGTACGCCCAGTCGCCGCCGTTGCCCGCCTCTGCGGAGACCGCCCCCGCGCGGGCTTGCCCCTCCTGACCGATGGCCGGGCGGCCGCCGCTCAGCGCAACTGTTGCTTCATCCACTTCAGCGTCTGCTCCATCACCTTCCCCGAAAGCCGGTGCACCTCCCGTGGCACGAACAACTCCAGCTTCCCCGCAGCGCGCAAGGCTTCGTATACCCTCGCCGCCGAGTGCACCGCAACTTCGATGTCCTCGAGATGCGCATGCAGGTCCCAATCCGGCGCCACCACCAGGACAGGCCGCGGGGCCACCAGCGCCAGCAGGTCCGCGAAGTCCGCGGGGATCCTTTCTTCCTGCCCGGCGAAGAAGCCCACACGGGGCAGCAGGCCGTGCAAGTGGCTGTAGCGTTCCGCGCCTTCGCTACCCCGTTCTACGCGGTCTCCGCGCAGCGGCGTAAATCCGCACACGCTGACAAGGCCGGCCACCCTCGGCTCGAGCGCCGCAGTGAACAGCGCCACCGTGCCGCCCAGCGAAAAGCCGAACAGGAAAATCTTCGCCGGATCCACGATTTCCAGGCTCGCCAGAAAATCCAGCCCGGAGCGCGCGTCTTCCACCATCAGGCCCATGCGCGACCAGCCGGGGTAGCGCTCATAGAACCGGCCGGCCTCGCGGATGCGCGTCCCGAAGCCGTGCTGGTCGTAAGCGAGGACGACGTAGCCCGCTTCCACCAGCGCCAGGATTGGATTCAGCTCCGGCCGGTAGGCCCACATGGCGCCGGTCGCGTGGCTGTAGCCGTGCAGCCAGAGCACTGCGGGGAGCCGCTGCGGGCCCGTCTCCGCGCCCGCCGGCCAATACACCTCGCCCAGCAGGTCGTCGCCAAAGGCCACCTGCTGGTGGCTGGTCCGGTCGCACTGCGGGGCGTTCCAGCCGTAATGCCCGCGCTCGCGGATGGCGAACAACGGCAGGTCGTCAAACAAATCCCTGCGCCAGGCGGCGGCACTGAGCCGCACCGCTGCTGGCCGCCCGGCGGCGCCGCCCGCAGTCAGCCGGGGCGGCGTTTGCCCCAGCAGCCACCTCACCCTGGCCAACAGAGCGCCGGCGTGACGCCGCCAGGCAGATTCCGTCCAGCCCTGCACCGGGGCGCCCGTCACCCCCAGCTCCTGCGGGGGGTATCGTTCCGGGGCGATGGATTCGCCTGACGCCTGCCGCCACCGCTCCCAGTCAAAGCCAAACAGAAGCTCCGTCCGCCACGGGCCCTTCCTGCGGCCGATCTGAACGTCGAACCAGTCCAGGTAGTCTTCAATATCCCGCGCGTGCGTGCCGTGCAGTTGATCACGCCAGCGAATGCCCAACCGCTCCTCGATGCCCATCCACTGGTACACTTTGAGCGCGGAAAGATAGGCCTGCTCCACACCCCAGGGCGGGTCATTGTCGTCGTTGAGCGCTTGGCTCAACAGGCAGGCGCGCGGCGCCACCAGGGCAATCAGCAAGTTCTGATCCAGCGGAAGGCGGTGCTCCTGTCCGGCGAAAAAGCGGCTGCGTGGGTGAAACCAGGTTGGATCCCAGCGGGTCTTCCTTTCCAGTGATTCGCTGAAGTATCTCTCGCCGGTAAACCGGAAGGGGTTCGCCCCGAACGTGCCGGAGCTGGAGGGAATCGCCGCCCGGATGCGCTCGTCGAATGCCGCCAGATAGAGAGCCTGCTTGCCGTCGCGCGAGTGGCCAGTCAGCACGACGCGGGTTATGTCGGCGGCTGGCAGCGTCTCCAGGTAGTCGAGAACGCGGGCGCCGGCCCAGGCGCGGCGGGCGATGAGAGCGAAGTCGTAATCCGGGTAGAGGTCCTTCAACCCCGCGGCGTCGTCCCAGTTGTCCGAGCCTGCGTAGATCGCGCACAGATACCCGCGCCGCAATGCCAGGCGGGCCCAGTTCTCCGTCCACGCCGGCCCCAGGAAAACAGGGAAAGGCCCGCTTCCCTCCGGAATATACAGCCGGAGGCCAATCGAGCGTTCCCGCCGGCCGTCCAGTTCCAGCCGCAAGGCAACCACTTCCACCCTCCCCTCCCGGCGGCGCGCCACCTCGCGCGCCGCCACCCGCTTTGGGGGCGGCGGCCATTTGCCGGTGATGTAGTGTTCGAAGAGACGCCGGATCTCCGCCCGCCGCTCCTGCCAGTCCTCCTGCGACCGCACCCGCCGCCCATCGGTGAATGTGAAAGGATCCGGCAGATAAGCCGCGCGCACACCCAAAGGCTGAAGCGGCGGCAGCTCGCCCGAAGTTCGCAGCCACAGGTCCCACGGCTCAGATGGCGGGAGCCGTCTCCGTAACTCTTTCAGATAGACTTCGGGATCGGCCGGCGGCTGAGCGCACAGAGGACCCTGCCATGGCAAGAGCAGGAATGCCGACAAAATACAGAAGGGGGTTGCCCGGCGCGCGCATAAGTGTTTCCGCAGATCATTACCCATTGCCTGAAAGCTTACCTTGAGCCGCACCACTCGGGAATGAACTTATCCGATACTTCCTGATCACTTGGACAGAATCGCACACGGGCCTCGCGCCGGCCCGCGCCTCTCTTAGAAGGCGCCGTGGCGGGCGCCCGCGCTGCAATTCACGCCGAACCGGTGGGCCCGCGGGCGGGGCTCCCTTGCCCGGCGCCGCCCGAGGTGCGTTCTCGGGAAAAGAAGGGGCGGGCTCGGCAGCGGCGCCCGCCCCGTTGCTGGGCTCAGAACCGGATGCGCAGGCGCAGTTCCACCTGACGGGGATCGAAGGTGGAAGCGGCGTGGATGGTGCCGAAGTTCGAGTTGGTGCCCATCCCTACGTCGAAGCCGCGCGAGGGGTCACGCGTGGGCTGCAGCGCGCCTGCGCTGACGCTGTTCATGCGGGGCTTGAACTGCACGTTGTTCAGAGCATTCGTGGCCTCAGCCGACAACAGGAGCTCGACGCGCTCCTTCACCTTGAAGTTCTTCTCAAGGCTCAGGTTCAGGTTGTCGCGTCCGGGACCGGTGATGTCGGCGTAGTTGGTGGCCGCCGTGCCCCACCACAGCATGTCGAGGATCGTGTTGCCGTTGGCCGCGGTGGTGGTGGCGCCGCGGAAGGCGCCCACGTTGTACTTGAGGAAGCAGAAGGCGCACGGGGTGATCCGCTGGCCGTTCGGCAGCGTCACTGTCGTCTTGCCGTCGTACCAGCGTTGCAGCTCCTTCGGAACTTCCGCGGGAGCGCCCTCGATGCGGATCGGGCGCCCGTTGATCGAATTGGTGTTGCCGCCGCCGATGTTGTTGGGGGTGCCGGTCTGCGCCAGGCAGGCCCCGCCGAGCTTCCATCCGCCGATGATCGCGTTGAGCAAACCGCCGTGGGCCGCCCAACGCTTGCCCCGGCCGAACGGGAGTTCATAGACCCACGCGGCCACCAACCGGTGGCGGATGTCGTGGTCGCTGAAGCGCTGGTTGTTGCGCAGGTTGCGGCGGTCAAGGTCGCCGGGAATGTTGCCCACGGCCTCTGAGCCGCCGTTCAACTGCATCTCGCCCTGCACGAAGTCCAGCGCCTTGCTCCAGGTGTAATGCGTGTTGACAAGGAAACCATTGGAAAACTGCCGGTTCACGGCGAGCGTCAAGCCGTGGTAGTTCAGGACTTTCCCCAAAATCTGAGGCCTGCGCCAGGTAAACCCTGCTGGCTCAGCGAGTTGCCGGGATCTGGAAGTGGGAGGGGACGACATCCGTGGTAAAACGGTTTTTCGGAGAGAATCCAAACCACCAAGGAGTCGTCCCCCATGCAGGATAGCAAAGTCCGGTCC
>Ga0209018_1001321_pt1 | contig 20310 bp, 15 predicted proteins | sample YNPBryBLVA2012_FD_185814 | JGI IMG/M metagenome (GOLD analysis project Ga0209018, IMG submission 185814) | Anoxygenic and chlorotrophic microbial mat microbial communities from Yellowstone National Park, USA - YNP Bryant BLVA 2012 (SPAdes)... ...
ACAGCAATCTAACACTACATTGCGTCGAAACGGGCAGGGTGGTATAACCCTCCCCCGTATCCCCCTATCTTTAGGCCTTTTTTGGAAAAGCCCCCTACCATCATCCTATACTCGATTCCAGCAGAAAAACTGTGGCCTTAGTACGCTTCCAGCCATGATACAGCTACGTCACCGTCGGAGCGGGTTGATGAACAGGTTGCCTGACGAGAACAACGTCCTTCTTTTTCATCCAGAACAATTGACAATATCTCCCGAAAGGGGGCGATTTTTTTTGGCTGGTAGTCGAATCACGAAGGCTTCATCCGCCCCCTCACGTTACGGAAAGGTACTCCTCCTCGATCCCCTCGAGGGCTTCCTCTACTGCAGGCGCGGGAATGCCGAGGGCTGCGGCGACCCGGGTGGCAGGGCCGTAGAACTGCCCGAAGAGCATTTCCTTTCCATCGATCACGGAGCGGCCGAGGAGTCGGCCTAAGCGGGTGAACTCTGCCTTATCCCCATACCGGGTGTCTGCCAGGAGGACGGAAGGGGGAAGCCTTTCGAGCCCTTCCCGATCCAAGGGAGTGGACTCGGTGATAGCGCTGACGATGATTTCGGATTCCGCGGCCCACTGGGGAATCCTGTCCCACCCACCGGCAATTAATTGGGGCTGGGATCGCACCCCCGGTTGTGCGCCTTGGGGGTGCCGGTTATCGACAGGCGCCTCGGACGGGGGGAAAGGCGGCTCTGAAGATTTATCAGAAGGGAAGGCTCTGCCCCCGCCGGCCATCGAAAAAGTCTCTTCAAGGCGTTCTTTTAGAGTGTGGGCATCCCTTTCGACAATGTTTGCGATGCGAAGGATCGCCCCTTCCTTCAAAAGCTCATAGGCGATGGAGGTAGCTGCCCCGCCGGAGCCCACGAGTAATACTCGAGCGCCCGTTAAACTCATGCGCTTTTTGATGGCCCGGACCATCCCCTCTCCATCGGTACTGTCGGCAAACCAGGAAGCCAAATCAGGCTGGATCAGGAGGTGATTCAGGCTCTGCAGGTGAAGGGCCCGTTCCGTGATGGTGCAGGGCAGTTGTAGTTCCCTTAAGGCGGCGTAGGCCGCGGGCTTGTAAGGGTTCGTGACAGTGAGATCCACACAGAGGGGAGCCTGCAGCACTGTTTCCATGAAAGAAGCGAGGTTCGCACTGGAGGGAAGATCGAGAGGAGCGAAGTAGGCGGGAATTTTCAGGTGATGGAACAGGCTATTCCAGAGGCGGGGGCTCTGGGAGTATCGGGAAGGCTTCTCTCCGCCCACAATCCCTCCAATGTAGCGAAGGGACTCCATCCATTCCTTCGGGGATGCGGCCTTTCGATGCGCGTACTGTCGGTGATGTTCGAACCCCTCCCGGCTAAAGGGGCGATTCGTGAGAAAGGATTCGATCCGTGACAGATAGGAGGGGTCCATCGGATGAACCCTACCCACGGAGAAAGGGGCTGTCAAGGATTGTGCGAATAGCCCCGGCGATTCAGGAATATAGGGTGTGCGCTTTTAGCATGAAGGTAAAGGCCGTTGCCCAGAACCCATTTTTTAAATACCCTATACCCATGAATGCCGCGACAATCAGAACCCTTTTCATCGTTTTCCTTCTGCTGGAAACCTTCTACGAACTGTTCCTCACCCTGCTGAACCTTGCTCACGTGAAAAAGCACGCAGAGGAAGTGCCGTCCCTGTTCCGGGGGGCGATAGACGAGGGAACCTACAGGAAGGCGGTTTCGTATACCATCGACAAGAACCGGTTCTCCCTGGTGTTCCAGGTGTTGTCCACTGCGTTTGTCCTCTTACTCATTGGGTCGGGACTGTTGGGGACCCTGGACAGGTGGGTGGAGACCACCGGCTGGCACCTGTATGCGCAGGGGATCCTGTTCATCCTTCTTCTGTCCCTGCTGGTGCGAATTGTGTCCCTTCCCCTTTCCCTCTATAGGCAGTTCGTGTTGGAGCAACGGTACGGCTTCAACCGGATGACGGTGAAGCTTTTCCTCTCCGATCTAGCCAAGGGCCTGGCGGTACAGGTTGTCCTGACGACGCCCCTGCTTTTAGGGCTGTTCTGGTTCATGGACGGGGCGGGACGGTACTGGTGGGTGTGGGCCTTCCTCTTCGTTACCTTGTTTCAGTTGGTGGTGACAGTGCTCTATCCCCTGGTGATCGCGCCCCTGTTCAACAAGTTCACTCCCCTGCCGGAAGGTTCCCTACGGAATAAGCTCCTTGCCCTAGCAGACACCCTGGGGTTCAGGACAAAAGGGATCTACGTGATGGACGGATCGAAACGATCCCGTCACTCCAACGCGTACTTCACGGGGCTGGGAAAGGTGAAACGGATCGTGCTCTTCGATACCCTCACGCAGACCCTTTCGGAGGAAGAAACCTGCGCCGTTCTCGCCCACGAGTTGGGGCACGAGAAGCAGAAACATATACTCAAGATGTTCCTCATCTCCAGTGTGTTCCTCTTCGCGGGATTCCTCATCGTGGATACCCTCCTCCTCTATCAGCCTCTCTATGAAGCCTTTGCCCTGCACCGGCCCAGTTACCATGGGATCCTCACCATTCTGACCCTCTGCGCGGGCCCTTTCACCTTTTTCCTCAATCCCCTGATCAACGGGCTTTCCCGGAGGTTCGAATACCAGGCGGACCGCTTCGCTTCCCAACGGGCGGGATTGGGCAGGGAACTGGCCTCTGCCCTGCTTACCCTGGGGAAGGAAAACCTTTCCAACCTCACTCCCCACCCCTGGTACAGCTTTTATTATTATTCACATCCTACCCTTGGAGAACGGGTGGAGGCGTTGCAAAAACTGTACAGCAAATCGGAGTGAATGGAGGATTCCAAGGATAAAGATGAAAATTTTGGATGACCGCCGCTTCCGATGCGCGATCAAGAGGTGTACACTTCCATACATACGTGTAATAAACTACTTGCATTTAAATTAGATGAATGGAATGCTGCTGAAGCTGTTAATCTCACAAACGAAGCTGTAGAGGGTATTGCCCCTTCGGTGAATGTGCGCGAGGACCTTCGCGCATCCTTCTGATACGCTTACTCGGTATCCCCCGCCATCTCCGCCGCATGGTAGGAACTCCGCACGAAGGGGCCGGAGGCAACTGCCGAAAATCCTAGTTCCAGGGCGATGTCCCGGTACCGGGCGAACTGCTTTGGGGTGACATACTCCACTACCGGATGATGGTTCCGGGAGGGGGCGAGGTACTGCCCGATGGTGAGATAGTCGCAGTCCACTTCTCGTAGATCCTTCAACACCGACACGACTTCGGCTTCCGTTTCCCCCAGCCCTACCATGATTCCCGATTTTGTACGGAAGGGCACTTCGCTGGCCTGTGATGCAGTGGCTTTTTCGTGAAATGCCCAGCCCGCAGATCCGGCAGGCTGGCTAGCGGGGGAATCGTCGGTAGATGGATGGCGGATTCTTGACGGGTACTCTTTCGCCCGGCGTAGGAGTTCGAGGCTCCGTACGTACACCGCCTGGGGCCTCACTTCCGGGTACAGGCGGGGCACGGTTTCCACATTGTGGTTCAGTACATCGGGCCCCGCTTCCAGGACGGTCCAGAGAGCCTCGGGATCTCCCCTGAAGTCGGGGATCAGTACCTCTACCTGAACCTGGGGCACTTTATCTTTCAGGAGACGTATGGTACGGGCGAAGTGGGAGGCTCCCCCGTCGGGAAGATCGTCCCGGGTGACGGAGGTTATTACCACGTAGCGCAAGCCTAACTCCTGACAGGCCGCTAGCACCCTCTCCGGTTCCTCAGGATCCGACGGCGCGGGTTTGCCAGGAGTGACGTTACAGAAGGTGCAGTTACGGGTGCAGATGGGGCCTAGGATAAGAAAGGTGGCAGTCTTTCGACTGTAGCATTCCATCCGGTTCGGACAGTTCGCTTCCTTGCAGACGGTATGGAGGGCGTACCGGTTCAGCACGGATTGCACCGTGGAAAGCTCCCCTCCGCTTCGAACGGACACTTTCAGCCATTCAGGCTTGCGGAGAGGGGGCGGGGTTTGTGCAAGTGCTGGACTAGGATTTTTTGTTTGAGCCGGGGCAGAGGAAGGGGTTTGGGGGGAATATGGGATTTCTGGCATATTAGGTCTCCTTCATTCTATCCCTCTGAGAAGGACTGATTTGCCTTTGAATTGAGGCCGGACATACACGTATGTTCAACAGGAAATCTTTCGTAGGCGGGGTGTTCTGCGGGGGAAAGGTCTAAAGCGGACATCCGCTGGGCACCGATGGATCCGCCGCCCTTAGGGTTTTCCGCAGGGTAAAGGTCAACGGGGGATACTTTCGTGAAGCCGAAGGTTTCAGCCAGCTCTTGCAGAACGACGGGCCGCACTTCTTCCAGCGTGACCCCGCGACGGAGGATCCTTTCCATCGAAGTGACCCCTCCGTCCTTTATCCCGCAGGGAACGATCCATCGGAAAGCGGAAAGGTCGGTAGACACGTTCAACGCGAATCCATGGGTGGTGACCTGATGGGAAACCGACAGCCCCAGGGCGGCGATCTTCTCCGATCCCACCCACACTCCCCGGTGAACGGGATGCCTGCCCGCCTCGATTCCCCAATGGGAGAGGGCTCGAATTAAGGTTTCCTCCAACAGATGGACGAATCTCTTGATGCTTCCGCTAGTCACGGAAAGATGGAAGATGAGATACCCCACCAGTTGGCCTGGCCCATGGTAAGTCACCTCTCCGCCCCGGTCGATCCGAACCACCTCCACGCCCCGGGATCGCAATCCCTCCATGTCGAGGAGAATGTCGGCCTCTTTCGCCCGGCGGCCCAGGGTGATGACAGGCGGATGTTCCAGAAGGAGGAAGGTGTCCGGGATGCGGCCCTCGATCCGTTGCCCGCGGAGGGATTCCTGGAGCTGCCAAACATCCCGGTAGGAAAGACGGCCAAGATTGCAGTACTGCAGGTTCACGACTTTAATGTACCCAAGAGGAGAAAAGAAGGAAAGGGGCGGATGATCCTGGATCGATCAACCTGCATCGATCCGGAACAACGCTTTCGATTGCCCCGAGGTGATGACCGGTCAAACTTTTCACTGTAACGGGGCCACCTACTGGACATAATGAGAAAATATTTCTCAGTTTTCCCACAGAGAGGGGTCCGGATGCCCTGAGAGAGGGCTAAAAACCGGGAAAAAGTTTCCTGTGTTGGCATCCTTTATGCTATATTATAGGCATGCGGCTCCAGAAAGTACGGGAAGAGGTATTGTTCTACACGATCACGGTAGCTACCTTTCTCCTTCTCACCGTGCTATCCCTCTTGTTCCTCCATCGGGAACATACCCATAACCGGCAGATGCTGGAAATAGAAACCGTTCGCCTGGCAACGGATCTGATCGAAGCCCTCAGGCAGAGGCCCTATATCGACGCTTTGGATCTGCGCTCCGATATCGTGGGGTTCGGTCTCTACGGAACCGATTGGAAGGCCTTGAATCGATTCGGTACCGCTCCCAAGGACATCAGCAAGTGGATCACGGAATCGGATCTGAAGAAAGGTCGGGTGAATCGGGTGGAGTTCAAAGGGAATAGACTCGTGATCGTGCGCTCTTTGGGTATAGCTCCCATGGGCAGAGAGTCCATGCGGGGCATGATGTGGGGCAGGATGAAGGAGCCGATGCCGCCCCCTATGGAACCGATTCCTCCCTTGGGGAGAATCGTGTACCTCGAACTGGATATCCGGGATTGGCTTACATCCCAGCGGCTGATCCAGTATGGGTTCTATCTCGTTCCTCTCCTGCTGGTGCTGATCGTCATAGGAACCACACTTCTTTATCGAAAGAACTTGTCTTATCGGAGAAACGAGCAGCGAAATCGGGAGTTGGTGCAATTGGGAGAGGCGGCTAGGACCCTCGCCCATGAAATCAAGAATCCCCTCGGTGCGATCCGTATCCAGACGGCAACCCTACAAAAGGTGTTGCCCGAGCCGTACCACCGGAACCTTCAGGTAATCACGGAAGAGGTGGATCGTCTGCGGCTACTGGTAGACAAGGTAGGCGATTTCCTCAAGAATCCAACAGGGGATCCCGAGCCGGTGGATGTACAGGGGATGATTCAGGATCTCCTTCCCCGCTTCCCCGTTCCCATTTCCTTCCTTCCGAAGAGCTCCAGGCCGCTACAGGTGTGGATCGACAGGAATCGATTTCGAACCGTACTGGAGAATATCCTTCGGAACGCGGTGGAAAGTTTGGGCGAAACAATAGGCCCGATGCAGGAGGGGGAGGAATCGGGACAAAGCGCCTCTCCCCGGGTCATCGTGGAAACAGCCGCCAAAGGGGATCGGGTGGAAATCCGGGTGCTGGATAGAGGAATGGGTCTCCCGAAGGGAGCAGAGGACCGGATCTTCGAACCTTTCTTCACCACGAAGCCTACCGGTTCAGGGATTGGATTGGCCATTTCGCGACGGTTCGTGGAGGCGGCGGGTGGAACCCTTACCGTACTCCCTCGCCCGGAAGGGGGGACAGAGGCGAGAATTCTTCTTCCCAGGTATAAAGAGGTAGGATATGCGGATTCTGGTGATCGATGACGAAAAGAACCTTCGGGGGTCGATCGTGGAGTACCTTTCCCTCGAAAAGATAGAGGCCGTTGCCGCCTCTTCGGGGGAGGAAGGCCAGGTACTTCTCCAGCGGGAAGTGTTCGATGCGGTGGTGCTGGATTTGAAAATGCCCGGGATCTCCGGAATCGAACTTCTCCAGTGGATTCGCGACGCGGGGCCGGAGATTCCTGTGATTATGATGTCCGCCTTCGGGGAAGTGCAGGATGCGGTGAAGGCGATGAAACTGGGAGCCCGGGACTACCTGGTGAAGCCTTTCGATCCCGAAGAGCTGGTCCTACGGCTCCGGCGGATAGAGGAGGAGCAGTCCCTCCGCAGGAAAGTTCTTGCCCAGAGCGAGGGGGAAGGCTGGGTGGGGGAAAGCCCTTCGATCCTCCAGATCCGGAAACTGGTAGGGAAGGTGGCCCCCACGCACTCTACAGTTCTCATTACCGGTGAAAGCGGAACAGGGAAGGAAGTGCTGGCCCGCGAGATCCATCGCCTGTCTACCCGGAAGAATGGGCCCTTTGTACCGGTGAACCTGGGGGGGATTCCGGATACCCTCGTGGAGAGCGAGCTCTTTGGGTACGAGCGGGGAGCCTTTACGGGGGCCGATAGGAGGAAGGAGGGGATGTTCGAGATCGCTTCCTCGGGAACTCTGTTCCTGGATGAAATCGGGGATATGCCGATCCATCTGCAGGTGAAACTGCTCCGGGCAATCCAGGAGCGGAAGATCCAGAGACTGGGGGGGACGGGATTCATTCCCATCGATGTACGGATCATTGCGGCCACCAATCGGGACCTGGAATCTAGGGTAAAGGAGGGATCCTTTCGGGAGGATCTATTCTATCGGCTGAATGTGATTCGCATTCACCTGCCCCCCCTCCGAGAACGGAGGGAGGACATTCCCCTGCTGGCGGTACATTTTCTGGAAAAGGTGGCTCGAACCATGGGGATTCCTGCCAAACGGTTTTCTCCCGAGGCTCTGGAAGCGTTACAGCAGTACAGTTTCCCGGGGAATATTCGAGAACTGGAGAATATGGTGGAGCGGGCCTGCATCCTTGCCGAAGGAGAGGTGATTCTCCCACGGGATCTGGGGATCAGTCCAAAAACTTCATTTCCCATTACCACCGGGCATCAGAACACTCCTCCCCCGGTACAGGATTCTCGGGGGCCTGAGGCAGCTACAGATTCCCGGGAAAAAACCCTCAACATCAAAGAACTGGAACGGGAGGCGATCCTGGAAGCTTTACGAAGAAACAAAGGGAATCGTACCCGGGCGGCGAAGGAACTCGGCTTCACGCGCCGGACATTACTGAACAAGATCAAAGAGTACGGGATAGAAGGGGTTTGATAGAGGAAGAAGGGCCTAAGGGGAGGCCCCGTACAGCATTGCGACGGGAGGCAACGTAGCCTTATCGGGGGAAAGTGCCTGCGCCCTTGCCTGGACACCTTTCGTTGTCTATAATCACAAGGCATGATGTTCGATTCCTATAGGATTTCCACCCTGCGGCTGAACTTCACTTGTTCGGATGGTTCCACGCTGAAAAGCGCAACCCGCACCCTGGGAGAGGTGCTCGCAGAGGCGATTGATACAAAGCAAGGAAAACCACATCGAGCCGAAAAACCCAGGGGCGTACATGCTCGTTGACCTCTTTTCCCGACTTGTAGACTTTTACCTGGATCATATCGGGTATGGGATGGTGGTACTCCTCATGACCATCGAGAGTTCCTTTATCCCCTTTCCTTCGGAGATCGTGATTCCTCCTGCCGCCTGGCGAGCCGCAGAAGGAGACCTGAATCTTATCGGGGTGATCCTTGCGGGTATCGTGGGGAGTCTCCTAGGAGCGTTGATCAACTATGCTCTGGCAGCCAGCCTGGGCCGGGCTCTCCTGTATCGGTTTGCGGAAACCCGAGCGGCCCGGTTCCTGTTGATCGACCGTAAGTCCTTGGAACGGGCGGAAGGATTTTTCCGTAAGTACGGGAATATCTCTACCTTTGTTGGACGCCTCATACCTTCGGTACGGCAACTGATTTCTCTCCCCGCGGGACTTGTGCGGATGGATCTAAAACCCTTCCTTTTCTTCACTACCTTGGGATCCGGGATTTGGAATGTGATCCTGGCCCTGCTGGGGTACTACCTGTACGGTCAAAAGGAACGCCTGGAACTGTACTACCGGGAGATTTCCTATGTCTTTTTAGGGTTGGGGGTACTGTTCTTCGGTTACCTGCTATGGCGAGCCGCTTCGAGGGACTCTAAGCAAGAGAGATGAACTATTTACTTCTCACGATTTTTCTTTTCAGTACGTACGAGGTCGTTGCCAAGCCGTTTCTTCCCATGATCGATGTATTTCAAATGTAGGGGTCATCATGAACCTATTGCAACTCAGTCTTGCGGTACCGGGGGCTCAAGCTTCTATTCTTTACGGTCTTTTTACTTTGCTTGCTAGAGAAACCAGCATTCGAATGAGCAGCATCAAAATGAACGGATATTTTCAGTGTTTTACAGGAAAAGTCAAGGACCTCTTGTAAGGGGACGGTAGGTTTCAGTATAGTGTCCAATGTTTCGTATTGAGAAATACTGGTTTGTAATGTAAGGAGACACGAGTGGAAGGATCGATTCGAAGGGTAGAGCCGGAAGAATTGAAGCGACTCACTGTGAAACGTCTTCGGGAAGCGGGGGTGAGCCAAAGGGATGCACAAATCGTGGCGGATGTGCTGGTGTTCGCTGATCTACGAGGTGTGCACTCCCATGGGGTGTTGCGGGTGGAACATTACCTACACCGGATCCGACGGGGAGGGATCAACCTGCATGCAACCTACGAAGTGCAATGGCTCAAACCCTCTGTGGGGCTTCTGGATTCTCAAGGCGGGCTGGGTCATGTATCCACCAAACTCGCTACCGAAGAAGCCATCGCGAGAGCCCGAACCGAGGGAATTGCCCTGGTAGGAATCAAGAATAATAGTCACTGCGGAGCCCTTGCGTACTACGTCCAGTTGGCCCTCGATGCTCGGATGGCCAGCATTTCCTGTGTGCATACCGATATCCGAATGGTTCCCTACGGGGGTGCCAGATCCTATTTCGGCACCAATCCCTTCGCGTTCGGGTTTCCCGGCAGAAAGGATTCTATCCTTCTGGATATGGCTACCACCGAGATCGCCTGGGGGAAGATTCTGACCGCTCGAGAGAAGGGGATTCCGCTTCAGGAAGGTTGGGCTTTTGATACGGAGGGGCATCCCACTACGGATCCATTCCAGGCTGAGTATCTTACCCCCTTTGGGGGTGCCAAAGGGTATGGGATAGCGGTGATGGTGGAAGCGTTGACAGGGCTTCTGATCGGAGGTATCTTCGGTCCGCATCTGAACCGGATGTACGAGGACCTGGATTCCTATCGAGACCTGTCGAACTTCATTCTGGTGATCGATCCCGCGGTCTACGACCCGTCGGGAGGATTCCTCGATCGCACCCAACGGATGATCGAGGAAGTCCATGCCATTCCTCCGGCTTCCGGCTTCAAGCGAGTGATGGTGCCAGGTGAGATCGAAACCCGCATCATGGAGCAATACCAACGGGAGGGTATTCCTGTCCCCGCAACAGTATACCAGTATCTTCTTCAGGGAGATTGAGTATTGTATCTGGGAGGGGATTTCGAGCGTTATCGAGCTAAAAAAACGCCCCTGGGTCAATCCAAGGGCGTTTCATTAATGCAAGTGCTTATTAAGGTGCGACTTCCGCAGGTCTTAATCAGTACACCCCCCGTTCCGTGTACTCCGTATGCAGCAGCTCGTGGGATACATGGGAAAGGGGTTCTTTCAGGAACTCTTTGTACAGCTGCTGGATGGCAGGGTTCTCGTGTGATTTGCGAATCCCCTTCCGGGCATCTTCCCGGTAAATCGATTCAGCCCGTTTCTTGCGGATCTCCGTGGTTGTGGGAATCGGCTGGCCTCCACCACCCAAACAACCGCCTGGGCAGGTCATGATTTCGATGAAGGTGTAGGGGGACTCTCCCTTCTCGATCTGTTCCAGAAGTATTCGGGCGTTCTTCAAGGTATGAGCCACGGCCACCTTTAGCTTCGTCCCGTTGAGATCCACCTCGGCGGTCTTTATGCCCTCCAGCCCCCGGACAGCCTGGAAATCTACACTCTGCAGATGTTTCTTCGTCACCACTTCATAGGCGGTGCGGAGGGCTGCCTCCATCACTCCACCTGTGGCCCCGAAGATCACCGCCGCACCGGTAGACTGTCCCAAAGGATCGTCGAACTCCTCCTCTTCCAGTACGTCGAACTTGATAGAGGCTTGTTTCAGCATCCGGGCGAGTTCCCGGGTGGTAAGGGCATAGTCCACATCGTAGAACTTGTCCTTCTCCAGCAGGTTCAGCCGGGCCTGCCAGTAGTGGAAAGCCCCCATCATTTCCGGGCGTTTGGCCTCGTACTTTTTCGCCGTGCAGGGCATGATGGACACCACTACCATGTCTCGGGGATCGATCCCCATCTTCTCCGCGTAGTAGGTCTTGGCAATGGATCCGAACATCTGCTGGGGAGACTTACAGGTGGATACATGGGCAAGAGAGTTGGGGTAGAAGTGTTCGATGAACTTGATCCAGCCGGGCGAGCAGGATGTGATCATGGGAAGTTTTCCGCCGTTGGATAGGCGTTGGATCAGCTCGTGCCCTTCCTCCATGATGGTAAGGTCAGCGGAAAACTGGGTGTCGAACACCTTGGAGAACCCCAGCCTTCGCAGGGCTGCCACCATCTTTCCCGTCACGAGGCTTCCCCATTCCATACCCATGGCTTCTCCCAATCCGACCCGAATGGCAGGGGCCGTCTCCACCACTACCACCTTCTTGGGATCCTGGAGGGCTTTCCACACCTCTGCCGTATGATCCTTCTCTACAATGGCCCCCGTGGGGCAAACCAGGGCGCATTGACCGCAGTTGGTGCAGGCTACGTTCCCCAGCCCTTTGAAGAAGAAGGTGGCCACTTGAGTTTTTGCACCTCGACCCATCACATCGATGGCGTTCACCCCCTGCACCTCGGAACATACGGCCACACAACGGCCGCAGAGGATGCATTTGTTGGGGTCTCTCACCAGGGCTACCGAGGTGGTATCCAGGGGAAGGGGTTTCTTTCGGGTCTGGGCGAATCGCACGTTGTCGATCCCCAGGAGGGAGGCGATACTCTGCAGTTCGCAGTTCTGGTTCCGCAGGCAGGATAGACAATCCTTCGGGTGGTTCGCCAGTAGGAGTTCCACATTGGTCCGTCGGGCTGCAAGGACTCGAGGAGTGGCGAGCCTGATATCCATCCCCTCTGTTACCTTCGTCACGCAGGAACGAAGGAGGGATTTTGCCCCTTTTACCTCCACCACGCATACCCCGCAGGAGGCATTGGAAGCCACTTCGCTTAGGTGGCAGAGGGTCGGGATCGAGTATCCTAGGGCAGATACCGCTTCGAGGATCGTTTTCCCTTTGGGCACTGTGTAACTTTTCCCATTGACCGTGATGGTGCATGTAGCGACCGTCTTAGGGGCGCTTGAAGGTATCGTCCCTGTTTCCATGGTCGATTCTTTTTTCAGTGTCGTCTGTTCCATCTGTTTACCTCCTCTCCATTGTAACAGCCCGAACATCGCAGCGTAGACACCGTTCGGCTTCTAGCCGGGCCTGTTCGCCCGAATACCCCTGGTTGATTTCTATGAAGTTGGTGATCCGTTCGGCAGGAGGAATTTCCTTCGGACGGTTCTGCGGGCACGATTCGGGATTGAAAGGCACTTCGTCCTTGTAGACGAACTTCACGAAGAGCCGATGGAATCGCTTTTCCTTCATGAGGTAGGTATCGATCGATTCTGCCGCTTTTTTGGCCAATCCCATGGCTTCGGCCGCGGTGGCGGGGCCTGTGACCGCATCCCCTCCCGCGAAGATGTGCGAGGGACCCGCATTCAAGGAGATGGGATCCGCCTTTACCGTACCGTCCTTGTTCACCTTCACCCCATAGGCTTTGAGGAAATCGGAATCCACCTTTTCCCCCACGGCAATCACCACCGTGTCACAGGGAAGAGTTTTCTTTTTGCCTGTGGGAATAGGTTTCCTTCTGCCGGAAGCGTCCACATCCCCCAGTTCCATCTTTTCGATTTCAAGCCCTGTTACATGGCCCTTTTCCCCCAGGATCCGTTTGGGCGCGGAAAGGTAGAGGAACTCGACACCCTCCTCTTCGGCGCCTTTCAGTTCCTGCGGGTTTGCGGGAAGAGCATCCCGGTCTCTTCGGTACACGACGGTGACTTTGGATCCCAACCGCAGGGCCGTTCGGGCCACGTCGATGGCGACGTTCCCTCCCCCAATGATCACCACGTTCTTCCCGAAGCTCTTCATCTTGCCTAAAGAAAACTTTTCCAGCAGTTCGTACCCCGGATAGACCCCTTTCAGGTCCTTGCCCGGGATTTCCAGATCCATGTCCTTCCCTGCCCCTACGGCAATGAACACGGCGTCCGAGTTTTCATCGATATCTTCCAGCGTAATGTCCTTTCCCACCCGGGTATTCATACGGAACTTTACGCCGAGTTTCTTCAACAGGGAGATTTCCTTGTCCAACACGTCCTTGGGGAGCCGGTAGTCGGGGATCCCGTACCGCATGATGCCTCCAGCCTTGGGGTGATCGTCATAGATGGTTACCTCGTGACCCAGGCGGACAAGGTAGAAGGCAGCGGTCAGACCCGCAGGGCCTCCACCGATGATGGAAATTCGTTTGCCTGTCCTGGGAAGCTTCTCCTTCAGGAGCTTGGCGTAGATATCCCGCTCCTTTCCCATTTTGTAGATCGTGTCGGCCAGGTACCGATGGATTTCTCCCTGGTGTACAGGTTCGTCGATCGTATCCCGGCGGCACCGCATCTGGCAATGGAAATGGCAGATCCTGCCCACTGTTCCGGGCAACGGGTTGTCCCTCAAAGTCAACTCAAAGGCTTCCTCGATTCGGCCTTCCTTCAATAATTGCAGGTATCCGGGAATGTTCATGTGCAGGGGACAGCTATTCTCGCAGAGGGCGAGGAAGAGGCTTTCGCAGATCCCTGCATCGCACCTCTTGGCATGGATGTGGATCAGGTATTCGTCCCGGAAATAGTTGAGGGTCGTTAGGATGGGGTTGGCGCTGGTTTGTCCCAATCCACAGAGGCTGGAATCCTTGATGACCTTCGCCAGTTCTTCCAGTTTTGCCAGGTCTTCCTCCGTGCCTTCCCCTCGGGTGATACGGGTGAGGATTTCCAGCGCCTGGGACAGCCCTTCCCGGCAGGGGGTGCATTTCCCGCAGGACTCAGAAGCGGTGAACTCCACAAAGTACCTAGCCGTATCCACCATGCAGTTGTCGCTGTCCAGTACTACCATCCCCCCCGATCCCATGATGGCTCCGAGGGAATTGAGGGATTCGTAATCCACCGTAGCATTGAAGAGGGTCGCGGGAATGCAGCCCCCCGAAGGCCCTCCCGTTTGTACGGCACGGATCTTTTTCTTTTTCCCCGCTCCTTCCCCCATGGTATACACGATCTGTTCCAGGGGAGTCCCAAGGGGAAGCTCCACCAGGCCTGTGTTCTTCACCTTTCCGACCAGGGAAAACACCTTGGTACCCGGGCTTCCTGTGGTGCCGATGGAGGAGAACCAGTCGGCTCCTTTGGCGATGATGGCCGGTACGTTGCAGAGGGTTTCCACGTTGTTGATCGTGGTGGGTTTCCCGTTGTACCCCTTCTGGGCAGGGAATGGAGGCCGAGGCACGGGTCTACCGGCTTTTCCCTCGGCAGAGGCAATGAGGGCTGTCTCTTCCCCGCAGACGAAGGCCCCGGCCCCTTCTACCAGCTCGATATCGAACCCGAACCCAGAATCGAGGATATTCGGTCCCAGGACTTTATACTTCCGGGCCTGCTCCAGGGCAGTCTTGAGCCGTTCTACAGCCAGGGGATACTCTGCCCGAACATAGATGAATCCCTGATGAGCCCCCATCGCGTAGGCGGCTATGGTCATCCCTTCGATCAGGGAATGGGGATCGCTTTCGATTTCGTTCCGGTTCATGTAGGCCCCAGGATCCCCTTCGTCGGCGTTACATACCATGTACTTCTCGGGGGAAGTTTCCTGCCGCATCAGTTCCCACTTTTTCCCTGTGGGGAACCCTGCACCTCCCCGACCGCGGAGACCCGAGTCTTTGATTTCCTGAATGATCCGGGCAGGGGTCAGTTGGAAGAGGGCCTTTTCCAGGGATGAATACCCTCCCACGGCCAGGTACTCTTCGATATCGGTAGGATCGATCAATCCCGCATCCCGGAGAACCAGTTTTTGCTGACCTTTGAAAAAGGGCACTTCGTTCCAGCGGGGAACACCCGGAAACCCTGTTCCGAACTGTATGTTGGAGGTGAGGAAGTCCCACTCTTCGATCTTGCACAAGGCCCTGCGGCGGAGGAACCCTTCATCCCCTTGCTGGACAGCCTTTAGGATTTTCACCGCTTCCTTTTTTTCTACTTTGTGCAGAATAAGGAGAGGTTTCCCTGGAATGTACACGTTAACCAGGGGCTCTGCAGAGCAGTAGCCGAAACAGCCCGTTTTTTTCAATCGAACTGGTTTGGATCCATTGGTTCGGATTGCCTGTTCGATGATAGCCAAGATCTCGTCCGCTCCATTGCCGATGCCGCAGGTTCCGTACCCGATGGCGATGTAGGCCATGTCGGGCCGTATCTTTTTTCGTACTTCGGCACGAATCGCTTCCAGGGGTGACTGGACAGTAGTGGAGTTACTCATGTTTTTTCCCTCCCTTTGCCAGTTTTTCGATGATTCCTTTCAGCCGAGCGCTGGTCATCCGGCTGTGTATGACTCCATCGATGCACACTACCGGTGCCAGGGCGCACTGACCGAAACACGCGACTGTTTTGATGGTGAACTTGTTGTCTTTCGTCGTGAAGGAGTTTTCTCCACTCTCGAGGAAGGCGGAACAATCCAGTAGGCAGGCTAGATCCTCCAGAAGCACCTTAGACCCCCGGGTATGGCAGGCAGTTCCCCTGCACACAAGGATGATGTGCTCGCCCTGGGGCTGCAGGTTGAAGAAGGAGTAGAACGTTACCAGGCTGTAGATGCGCGAGAGGGGTGTGTTGGTGTGCCTGGCGATGAGTTGCAACGCTTCTTCGGGTAAATACTTGTGCGGATTCGATTCCTGGACGGCTTCCAGGATTCCCAGCAAAGCACCCGGCTTGCCTTGGAACCTGTGGATGATTTCGAGGATTTTCTCTTCCGAAGCTACCGGCATCACGGATGTACTCATACAACCTCCATGTACGGTTAAGTCTTCGTTGATGCACTCCTCGGTTGTGGTACGCGGCAACGACTTATTTTGTTTTTCATTCTATTCTAAGACCAGGTTTTTATTTTGTGAAGATGTATTTTCATTATATGTGAATTATTTTATATTCAATGTGATTTTAATAATTTTATTATATATTTTGAATTGAAAAAGTGAAAATGAATCCATGTTTCCTGCTTTTCCATTCCCCTTGCCTTGTTTTCCCGCTATTCCTATAATTCCTCCAATGTTTTCCCAACAAAACGTTCTCGTGCAGAGCCTCCATTGCGATATTTGGGCGAAAGATGCCTTTGGCCCTTCTTCCTGGGGACTTCCCTTTGGGCCCGAGCCCGTATTGCGTGATTTTTCCTGGACCTGGAAAAAGGGGGAAGTCTGGGCCATCCTTGGATCCAACACCAGCGGAAAGGATGCCCTGGCCTATGCCCTTGTGGGGCAGGCCGTGGTCCGCCCCCATGAATCGGATGGGTTTTGGATAAACACCCTCCTACGAGATAGCAGACAAGGAGTGGTCCTATCCTTCGAAGAAGCGGAAAAGGCCCTACGGTATTCTCTACGTTTCGATGAAAGTGATTTTGTGGAAGGAGGACAGCATCCAGGTCTCACGGTGGAAGGATTCCTGGGAATCGATTCATCACCATCTATCCAGGAGGGCGCAGGGAGAAAGGGGTTAGATCTTTCCATACTGTGGGAAGAACTGGGGCTTAAAGCGGTTCGCAGCCGAGGGCTCAAATACCTTTCCACGGGAGAGCTTCGGAAGGTGCTCCTCTTCAAAGCGTTACGGGAAGATCCCCCCCTCCTGGTGTGCGAGGATCTGTGGGAAGGCCTCGACACGCAGTCCCGGCTGGAGGTAACACGATTCTTTCAGGCACTCACCGAAAGGCGAAATGTCCTTTTTCTCTGTGACCGAGAAGATCAGATCCTGCCCTCGGTTACCCATGTCCTTCGGTTGAGGGATGGCAGGGTGGAAGGGGAGGAAAGACGGAGCGAGGACGATAGGCGTACCCCTTCATTCTACTTTTTCACCTCCGATGGGGGTGCGGCAGATTCCGGAACCGACAGTCTATCCTCAGATTCTGTACAGGAGAACCGCTTCCCCTCCGATGGACCCTACCCCCAAGGGCAACCTCTAATCCGCATGAAGAACATCCATGTGGCATATGCGGATCACCTGGTATTCGACGGGTTCGATTTCGAGCTATACCCCGGGGAGCACTGCTTCATCCAGGGGCCCAACGGATGCGGGAAATCGACCCTGGTGAAGCTGATCACGGGGGATCACCCCCAGGGGTGGGGGAACGAGATCGTGGTGGCGGGGATCCCCCGTAAGATCGGGGAGCGAGTCCAGGATGTACGGATGCAGACGAGCCTGGTTTCCCACGAATTGCACCGGTCCTTTCTGTCTTTGGACGAAATTTCGGCCCTCGAGGTGGTTCTCTCAGGATTCTTCGGTACTGTGGGCCTGTACGAACCCGTGGGAGAGGAAAAGATAGCGGAAGCTAAAGAAGCTCTAAAGATCTGCGGTCTATCGGCGTACGAAAGCCGTTTGTTCAAGGATCTACCCTGGGGGGTCCAACGTCTGGTGCTGGCTGCTCGAGCCTTTGTCCGGCGACCTCCGTTGATGATTCTGGACGAACCCTGTACGGGGCTGGATGACGAACATCGGGGGATCCTTTTGGAAGCCCTAAACCGAATCGCAGAGGAAGCGAAGGCCACGGGGAGGCCCACGATCCTATTGGTTAGCCATGATCCTGCAGAACGGCTCTCCTTTCTAGGGGTACACCTGCTGTTCTATCCGGATGGGTATACGAAGAATGGCCAGCCTCGTTACCGATGGAAAGTGACTAGAACACCTGTGCAAGAAGTATGCTCCGCATATATAAATCAGAGCGCCATAAAGAGGTCTTAAAATGAACGGCGAGTTGGGCACCTGCGGATATACAAGGCCAGTATGAGCACAAGTGTTTCACCCGAACAGTTCCTTTTTGTTTCAGGCTTGCAACATCTTCTGTTTCTCCTCTTCTCTGATCCGAAAGGCAATCTATCCCTTGTTATGGGAATGGTGTAGCTCTATGCGCGTAAAAGAGATGGAATCGCTTGCTAGAGTGGAGCACGGCAGGGGTGATGGGAGTGGCCCTGGTACGATCCTTGCATATCTACACGTATAGATCTAAACTTTCCAAGAGGAGTTTTTCAATGAAAAGCAATCTGAAAGAACGCCTTCGAAAAGGCGAAAATCTGCTGGGTACCATGATCACCGTATTCGAGAACCCCGAACTGGTGAAGATGCTGAAAGTATGCGGGTTTGATTTTTTCATCGTGGACTGTGAGCATGGAGCTTTCGACTACAGTCAGGTAGCGCTGATGTTCGCCATGGCGAGGGAATGCGGGATTCCCCCGATGATCCGGATTCCCGAAGCGAGGCGCGAAGTGGTGCTGAAATCGATGGAAATGGGAGCGGCGGGTATCCTGCTGCCTCAGGTAGAATCCCTCGAGCAGGCAAAGGCCCTGATCATGTACTCCAAGTATGCTCCCCTGGGGAATCGGGGGGTGGCGCTCATGCGGGCCCACACCGGTTGGGAAAAGACCCCTCCCGCGGCCGAATACATGGCCCAGCAGAATGCGGATAGCATACTGATGGCCCAGATCGAGTCCCCTGCGGGAGTAGCGATCGTGGATCAACTGGTTGCTCTGGAGGGGATCGATGTGCTGTTCGTGGGGCCCAACGATCTAACCCAGAGCATGGGAATCCTCGGCCAGAAAGAGCACCCCAAGTTCCTGGATGCGATGGATAAGATCATCACCGCAGCAAAGCGAGCGGGCAAGTTTTCGGGAATCCATCTGATGAGTACCGATGAACTGAAACCCTGGATAGCAAAAGGAATGAGTTGCAACCTCTGGTCTAACGATGTGAACATGCTGATGAGCGCTGCCCGGCAGGGGATTGCGCAGTTGAAACAATAGGGGGAGACAACGATGGGTTATACGGTTCTGATACCACAGGATATTGTTGAGGAAGGAAAGAAGTACCTCCGCGATCGGGGCTACACGATCAAGATGGGCTCGGGCGCTACGGTAGAAGCAATTAAGCGGGATGTGGTGGACTGTGACGCAATTCTGGCAAGAACCGCGCCCTTCCCCCGGGAGGTGATCGAAGCCGCTCCGAAGCTAAAGGTGATCGGTCGGCATGGGGTGGGAGTGGATAACATCGATATAGAAGCCTGCACGGAGCGAGGGATCTGGGTAACCTATGCCCCGGAGTCCAATGCCAGTTCGGTAGCAGAATATACCATCGGCATGATCGTGGCTCTGGCCCGTAACTTCCTCCGGGGAGACAAGGCCACACGGGCAAATGATTGGGAGTTCCGGAATCGGGTGAAAGGATCGGATCTAGGGGGGAAAACCCTGGGGGTGATCGGGGCGGGCCGGGTAGGATCCCTGGTGGCGAAAAAAGCCCGGTATGGGCTGGATATGGAAATTCTTGCCTACGATCCCTACATCAAGGAGATCAAGGGGCTTCCCGAAGCGAAGTTGGTTTCGGATCTTGAACAGGTATTCCGCACGGCCGATTTCGTTACCCTTCACCTTCCTGCCACGAAGGAAACCCGTGGATTGATTGGAAAACGATACTTCGATCTCATGAAACCTACTTCCTATCTGATCAATGCGGCACGGGGAGATGTGGTGGTAGAGAAGGATCTGTACGAAGCTTTGAGAACAGGGAGGATCGCAGGAGCCGGATTGGATGTGTTCGATCCAGAGCCTCCCAAACCGGATAACCCCCTCTTCGCTCTGGAGAATGTGATCCTAAGTCCCCACAATGCGGCGCTGACCACGGAATGCATGACCCGCATGGCCCTGCATGCAGCCATGGGGATAGATGATGTGCTTTCCGGCCGCCGCCCCAGGTGGCCGGTGAACGAACCGAAAAAAAGGTAATTCCTTTTCCTGACAGGGGAACCCTACTTGATGCACTCCCTCATTTTTTGTATATTGAGTGTAAAATCATGAAATATAAGTCCCTTTCTCAAGGCAGACTTATATAAATTATATTCTTCATCGAGAGGAGGAACTATGAAGTATCTCAAAGTTGTTCTCACTGCATTGGCAGTTGTCGCTCTTCTAGTCGCCTGCGGTCCCAAGCTCCCTCAAGCAGAGGTAGATGCCGCAACGAAAGCCTTCGAAGAGGCAAAGGCAGCGAAGGCCGAGGCGTACGCTCCCGACGCTTTCAAGGCTGCTTCAGAAACTTATAACAAACTTCAGGACAACCTGAAGGCAAAGGATTACGGTAAGACGAAGGATCTGGCCAATGCGTTGCTAGATGCTTCCAACAAGGCAAAAGATGCGGCCAAGGCTGGCATGGAAGCGGCAAAGACAGAGGTGGCTAAACTGGCCGATGAAATTACTGCTCTTCTGCCGGTTGTAAAGACCCAGCTT
>Ga0209018_1001326_pt1 | contig 20215 bp, 18 predicted proteins | sample YNPBryBLVA2012_FD_185814 | JGI IMG/M metagenome (GOLD analysis project Ga0209018, IMG submission 185814) | Anoxygenic and chlorotrophic microbial mat microbial communities from Yellowstone National Park, USA - YNP Bryant BLVA 2012 (SPAdes)... ...
TATCTAAAAATTGTTGTATTATAAATTCCATCGTTGGCATATCCATAGTACCCAGAACCAAAGACGGGGGCGGTGCCCCTGCGACCCCTGTTCCATTCTCATTTAGGATTGCTATAGTTCCTTAGAGCCAGTGGGTTTACCGCCCTATCCCGTAGCCACTTACAAGGCTGTCATAGCGCTACCCTATAATTGACCAAAGCCCTTGCGTTTTTTGGGTTGTTGCTTGCGGCGAGCCGACCGTCCTGAACCCATCCCAGCGGCGGCCAGGTTTGGCATTCCCCCCATGCTCATCCGTTGCATCATGGTACGCATCTGTTGAAAATCCTGTACCAGCTTTTGTACCTCCGCTTCCGTGTGCCCCGAACCCCGGGCAATGCGGCGGCGACGGGAGGGACTACTCGCCAGAATATCCGGTTGTTGCCGTTCCAGCGGGGTCATGGAATTGATCATCGCTTCGGCACGTTTTAACTGCTTTTCCGCCTGTTGGATTTGCTCCGGTTTGATCTGATTCATGCCGGGGATGAGCTTGAGAAACCCCCCCAGGGAACCCATATTTTTGAGCAGGCGCAACTGTTGGACAAAATCCGTGAAATCAAACTGCGCCCGCAGGATTTTCTCCTGCATCCGTTCCGCATCGGCTAAATCCACCGCTTCCTGGGCTTTTTCCACCAGGGTCAGCACATCCCCCATCCCCAAAATCCGGGAGGCCATCCGCTCAGGATAAAAAGGTTGCAGGGCTTCCACCTTCTCGCCAGTGCCCATGAATTTGATCGGCTGACCAGAAATATGCCGCACGGACAGCGCCGCCCCACCCCGGGAATCCCCATCCAATTTGGTCAAAATCGCCCCGGTAATGCCAATTTGCTCATGGAAGGTGCGGGTGAGGTTGGCCGCCTCCTGACCGGTCATGGCATCCACCACCAGCAGGACTTCCTGGGGTTGAATAGCCGCTTTGATCTGGGCGAGTTCCGCCATCATGTCCTGGTCAATTTGCAACCGCCCCGCCGTATCCACGATCACCCAGTCGTAGCCCTCACTGCGGGCATGGGCGACCCCTTGCTCAGCAATGCTCACCGGGTTTACGTCCGTCCCCAGGGCAAACACAGGCACCTGAATCTGCCGCCCCAGGGTTTGCAGTTGGTCAATGGCCGCCGGACGGTAAATATCAGTCGCCACCAGCAACGGTTTCTTGTCCTGTTTTTTTAAGTACAAAGCCAGTTTAGCGGCGGCGGTGGTTTTCCCTGTCCCTTGCAAACCCGCCATGAGAATAATGCTGGGAGGTGCGGGGGCAGAAACTAAGGGAGCCTGTTCCGTGCCCATCACCTGCACGAGTTCGTCGTAAACGACTTTAATAAATTGTTGATCCGGGCGCACCCCGGCGATGACTTCCTTGCCCACCGCCCTGGCTTCCACCCCCTGGATAAATTCCCGCACCACCTGCACATTCACATCCGCATCAATCAGGGCACGGCGGACAACCTTCAGGGCTTCTTGGATGTTGCTAGGGGTGAGTTTGTCCTGACCTCGGAGTTTTTTCCAAGCGGCTTCGAGTTGTTCAGAGAGGGCTTCAAACATGGGGCAGGGGTTAGATGAACCCGTTGGGTGTAATTTTATGGGTTTTAATAATTTACCACGCTCGGGAGGAACCTGGCTGGTATGGTGAACCGCACAGTGGTCGCAGAGGCATTACCCCCCTATTTAATTCTAGGGAATTTCTGTTTATGTTTATAGATATAACCATCCTAAATGAGAAGAGCATAGAGGTCGCAGGGGCACCGCCCTCCTATCTGGTTTTCAGAATCTTAGTTCGCTAATGAAATGGGATAATTTTCTGCGAGTACCCAAACATAGAGGTGTCCCTATGCACGGAATTTTACAGGTGTGTTGCCCGGATCAGCGGGGGTTGGTTGCTAAAATCAGCCAGTTTGTCCACCAGTGGGGCGGCAATATTGTCCATGCGGATCACCACTTGGATGAGGGGTTATTTCTCAGCCGGTTGGAATGGGAATTGACAGGGTTTGAACTCTCTCCAGCGGCGACCCGTGCAGAATTTGCCCCGCTTGCCCAAACCATCCATGCCCAGTGGTCCTACCACACCCGGGATGAACGCCCCAAGGTCGCAGTTTTTGTGGGCAAACAAAGCCATTGCCTGTGGGATTTACTCTGGCGATACCGGGCGGGGGAATTACCGGGAGAAATTACACTCATTATTAGCAATCACTGGGAATGCGCCCCCATTGCCGAGCAATTTCATATCCCTTTTTATTGCATCAAAACAGAAGATAAATTCCAGGCAGAAAGGGAGCAATTAACCCTGATTAAAGCCCATAATATTGAGTTAATTATTCTGGCAAAATATATGCAAATTTTGAGTCAAGATTTTATTGATCAATGCCCGCCAGTGATTAACATTCACCATTCTTTTTTACCCGCTTTTCCTGGTGCCAATCCCTACCAACGGGCGCACCAACGGGGGGTGAAAATTATCGGTGCCACCGCCCACTACGTCACCCCAGAACTGGATGCCGGACCAATTATCGAACAGGATGTGGTGCGGGTTAGCCATCGGGACACGGTGGCGGATTTGGTTCGCCAAGGGCGGGATGTGGAACGGCGGGTATTGGCGCAGGCGGTGCGTTGGCATCTGGAACGCCGGGTGCTGGTGTACCACAACAAAACCGTCGTATTTACTTAATCTGAACTTAAACGGGTAGCCGGGTGCAGATGTGATAGGGTGGGGATACGTCTTGGAGGTTAGCCATGAGCGAACTGATTGCCATTGCCTACGATGATATGTTCAAAGCTGAGGAAGTGCGTTTGGCTCTGGCGAAATTGCAAAAGGAACATTTGATTGAACTGGGGGATGCCGCCGTGGTGGTCAAGGATACGGAAGGCAAGGTGCAACTCAAACAGGCGGTGAATTTGACGGCTATGGGCGCAGTGAGCGGCGGTTTTTGGGGGTTGCTCATTGGTACGTTGTTCTTCATGCCCTTGGCGGGGTTGGCGATTGGGGCGACTACGGGAGCGATTAGCGGTGCCTTGACCGATATTGGGGTGGATGATGATTTTATGCGGGAGTTGGCGGAAACCATGCGCCCCGGCACGTCAGCCCTGTTTGTCCTGGTGCGGAAATTCACGCCGGATAAGGTGTTGGAGGAAATTGCCCCCTACGGCGGTAAGGTGTTGCGCACGTCCCTGACCAAGGATAAAGAGGCGGAACTTCAGGAAGTCCTGAGCAATCGGGGCGTGAAACCTGTCACCCAAGAATAATTAGTCTCCCTAAGGGGCACCTCTATAAATTCAAAGTTAGGGGTCGCAGGGGGCACCCCCGTCCTTGGTTCTGGAGAACTCTTGTTTGTTAATCAAGTAGGATCGCTATAGAGGTGTCCTAAGATTAATTAAATTAAATTTATGGCTTAGCCAATCCTATTCGCCGCACTGGTGAATGCTGTAGGGGAGGACTCGGCGCAGTTCCGGCAAGGTGGTTAACCCTTGGCTAATTTTGCGAATGCCATCCTTGCGAAAGGAATCAAAATCAATCTCGGTGAGATAGCGGCGCAATTCCCCAATGGTGCCCCCATAGACCAGTTGGCGAATCCGGTCGTCCGCATTCAGCACTTCCACCACCGCCAACCGCCCCAGATACCCAGTGCCCAGGCATTGGTCACAGCCCTTGCCCATCCGCCAGTTGTGCGCCCAGGGATGTTCGGGAGTGAGTCCCAACCAGGTCAACTCCTGCACAGTCGGGGTATAGGGAGCCGCACAGTGGGGGCAGATTTTGCGTACCAACCGTTGCCCCACTACCCCCAGCAGGGCATCGCTGATCAAGCCGGGGTCAGGTCCCAAATCCCGCAGGCGGGGAATCGCCGTCGCCGCATCAATGGTGTGCATGGTCGTCAGCACCAAATGCCCGGTCAAAGCCGCTCGCACCACAGTTTCGGCGGTTTCCCCATCCCGGATTTCCCCCACCATGATGATGTCCGGGTCCTGGCGTAAAATCGAGCGCAGACCAGCCGCAAAGGTCATCCCCGCCCGCCCGTGTACCTGGGTCTGGGTGATATGGGGCAAAACGTATTCCACCGGGTCTTCCACCGTGGTCACATTCACTTCCGGGGTAGCAATCCGTTGCAAACTGGTGTACAAAGTACTGGTTTTGCCAGAGCCGGTCGGGCCGGTGAGAATGATTAACCCTTGGGGTTGTTCCAGCCAACGGGTGTAGGTGGCGAGGGTGGAACCGCTGAACCCCAAATCTTCCAAACAGGTGAAGGGGTTTTCCTGGGGCAGGAGCCGAATCACCACCTTTTCCCCGCCGACACAGGGTAGGGTACTCACCCGCAGGTCTAAATGTTGCGCCCCACCCCCATCCTTGAGGTATTTTTTGCCAATCCGACCATCATGGGGACGGCGGCTATCGGCAATATCCATCTCCGCCATCACTTTGGTGGCAACTACGGTGGGACGGCTCAAATGGGGCGGCAGGGTGGTAATCGGGCGCATAATCCCGTCAATCCGAAACCGCACCCGCAAGCCTTCACTGCTTGGTTCCAGGTGAATGTCGCTGGCTCGGTGGTTGAGGGCAACCGCCAACAGGGCATTGATGCGGTGAATGGAATTATCGGCTTTGCCCAAATACAGTTCCGCATCCTCAGTCACATCGGCTCGGTCCGGTTCCCCCGTTAAAGGGTTGACCAGCGGGGCGAGGGTAATCTGATGGGGGGTGGCGGCGTGCCGTTGCCGGTACCATTGCCGATAACTTTCCGGGCGAATGGGAATGGTCTCAATGCCCGTGCGGGTGCGATTGCTGATAAATTCCACCTGCTCCGGGGTCAAGGGGTCACAAATGCCCAGGTAATAACAATTGCGCCACAGCAGGAGGGGCAATACCTTGGGCAGATGGGGGCTGGGGGGGACTTTTTGGAAAAAGCGGCGGCTGACATCCGGGTTGAGCAACGGTAAGTTCACCGTTCCATCCGGTTGCACAAGTAATGCCAGGGCGGCAGTAGGGGTCAAATCACCGCTTTTGAGTTTCTGCCAGACCAGGTTAGGCTCCGCCGGTAGCACCATCACGCCAGGGGGTGGGTTTGCTCCTAGTTTAGCGTTGGATTTTGGGGTAGCCCTAGCCCGTATCACAACCTGTTATGATGATTAAATTCTTTTGGATCAAGCCACTCTTCCCATGACATTCAAGCAAACGATTGCCTTTGGTTTACTGGTCTTTCTGCCCATTTCCTGGGCGGCGGAGTGGCTCCACTGGGATGAATTGGTGGTTTGTGCCACGGCAGGGTTGGCGATTGTGCCCTTGGCGATTTGGCTGAGTACGGCGACGGAGGAAATTGCCCTGGTCACGGGGCCGGGGGTGGGGGGACTGCTGAATGCGGTTTTTGGGAATGCCACCGAGTTAATTATTGCCATTGTGGCTCTGCGGGCGGGGTTGGTAGAAGTGGTCAAGGCGAGCATTACTGGCACGGTGGTGGCAAATTTATTATTAGTGCTGGGATTGGCAATGTTTTTGGGGGGCATGAAGCACAAGGAACAAAATTTCCAAGCCATTGTCCCCCAGGTGAATGCACCGGCGATGACTTTAGCCGTAATTGCCATCTTTTTACCCACCTTATTAGGCAGTACTACTGAAGGAGCCGCTATTGCTCCCCGTGCCATTCAAGACCTATCGGAAATCGTCGCTTTGGTGTTAATCATTGTCTATGGTTTGACCCTATTTTTCTCCCTCAAAACCCATAGTTATCTCTACGATGTGGGGGTGGCGGAATTGGGCGAAGCGCATGAAAAACCCAATCTCTGGTTGTGGTTAGGGGTTTTGGGGGTGGTGACGATTGGCATTGCGGTGGAGTCGGAAATTTTTGTGGGGGTGATTGAATCCGCTACCGATAAAATTGGTCTCACACCTCTATTTACTGGGGTGATTGTTCTGCCCTTGTTGGGTGGGGCGGCGGAGTATGTGACAGCGGTGAATGTGGCGTTGAAAAACAATATGGATTTGTCCGTATCGGTAGCGATGGGTTCGAGTTCTCTGGTGGCTTTGTTCGTGGCACCCGTATTGGTGATTGCCGGGGAATTTTTGGGGCAACCGATGGATTTGAATTTCAATTTATTCGAGGTCGTGGCGGTGGCAGTGGCGGTAACGGTGGCAAATTTGATTAGTTTGGACGGGCGTTCCAATTGGTTAGAAGGAAGTTTGCTTTTAGCCAGCTATGTGGTGATTGCCTCGGCGTTTTATTACCACCCTGCTTAAAAGTTCAATGGTGGTTGCCCTGATCCCATGCCCCTGGGTAAGATAGATTAAATATCCAGAACTTGTTTGCATTGAATCCCCATGACCAACACGCCTGTCACTAATCTTTACGAGCAGGATTTTTATCTGTGGTTAGAAGCGACGGCGGCGCTCTTGAAAGCAGGAACATTTGAAAAGTTAGATGTGGAAAACCTCGTGGAAGAAATCGAATGTATGGGGAGGAGTGAAAAACAAGCCTTGCGTAGCAATTTGGAAGTGATTTTAATGCACCTATTAAAGTATAAATATCAACCAGAAAAGCGTTCAAATAGTTGGCGTTACACCCTGTTAGAACATCGGCGTAGGTTACAGGACATATTTCAATTTAGCCCCAGTCTCAGACGCTATTTTTTAGAAACCTTTGCCTATTGTTACCAAGGGGCAAGAAAACTCGCCAGCGTGGAAACCGAGATGGCAATTACCACTTTTCCCTTAGCATCTCCATTCACTCCTGAGCAAGTTTTGGATGAGGATTTTCTACCAGAGTAACCGCCGATGACCAACACTCCCGTTACTAACCTTTACGAGCAGGATTTTTATTTGTGGTTGGAAGAGACTGCGGCGCTCTTGAAAGCACGAAAATTTGAAAAGCTGGATGTGGAAAATCTTGTGGAAGAAATTGAATGTATAGGTGGGAGTGAAAAAAAGAGTATTGAAAGTAATTTAGAAGTGATTTTAGTACATTTATTAAAATACAAATATCAACCAGAAAAACGTTCAAATAGTTGGCGGGTGACTCTTTTGGAGCATCGCCGGAGATTGAAAAGAGACTTTAGAATCAGTCCCAGTTTGAAACGCTATTTTTTAGAAATCTTTGCCGAGTGTTACCAAGGGGCAAGAAAACTGGCTAGCGTGGAAACCGAGATGGCAATTACCACTTTTCCCCTAGCATCTCCATTCACTCCTGAGCAAGTTTTAGATGAGGATTTTTTACCAGAGTAAATTTCTACAGGATAAATACACCGATAGAATAAATATAGCAATCCTCAATGAAAATAGAATAGGAGTCGCAGGGGAGCCGTCCCCGTGCTTGGTTCTAAGTAATTCCCATTGGTTAATCAAGTGGGATGGCTATAGGCCTACCTTGGGCAGGGGGGAATTCTGCGCCCGCCGTTGGCTATACATCACTCGGAGAATGGTGGCCGGGTCAATCCATCCCCCGTCGTACTTGAGTCCCCAGTGCAGATGGGGCCCCGTGGTACGCCCCGTCATCCCCACCCGCCCCACCCGGGCACCCGTAGCGACCCATTGCCCCTCCCGGATCACCAGGCCACTACCGGGGTCATCCAAATAATTCACCCCTTTGACCGCCACCGTCCGGCCCCGCAAATGGCAGTAAATATGCCGCCACCGCCCGGAGGCAATGATCAACGTTGTGCCACATAGCCCATCCTGACTCACCTCCACCACCTGCCCCACCCACCAGTTGCGGATGTAGCTCCCCTCGGGTGCGGCAATATCCAGTCCGTAGTGAAATTCCTCCCCCCGGGGGCCAAAGGGTGAGGTGTAGCTGACAAACTGTTCCACCGGAAAGGAAGCCTGATGCCAACCCCCCGTTGCCACACTTTGCGGCTGGCTCGACCCAGGCCAACCGGACACCCCTGCCATGACCAGCAGGCCCATCACTCCACGCCACCATCGCATGAAAACTATATCCTGGATTGCCAGGACACCCCTCAATCGTGTTAATCAATAGCAGTCAGGAGCGAAACCCTTGCCCAGCGGCTGATTAACAGGCACTAACCCCCAGGTTGATCGCTGGTTGATCACCCGGCGGGGGCCCGCTCCAAACTATACCCCAGGATCAGCCCCCAATTCAATGGGGTAACTTAGGCGGGTACCAACTCCGGGCGACGGGAATGACGAATCCCCTCAATCGCCATGCGGTAATCCGGGGCTTTGAACACCGCCGAACCCGCCACAATCGCATTGGCACCCGCTTCCAGGACTTGCCAGGTATTGTTGGCTTTGAGACCCCCATCCACCTCGATCCAGGGGTCCAGCCCCCGTTCATCGCACATCTGCCGCAGTCGCCGGATTTTGGGCACCACCTGGGGAATAAACCCCTGACCGCCAAACCCCGGATTCACGCTCATAATCAGCACCAAGTCCACCACATCCAAAACATATTCAATCAAATCCAGGGGACTGGCCGGGTTCAGCACCACCCCCGCCTGCTTGCCCAATTCTTTAATCTGACTCAGGGTGCGATGCAGGTGAATCGTGGCACTACTTTCGGCGTGAACGGAAATAATATCGGCACCGGCTTTGGCAAAATCCGCCACATACCGCTCCGGCTCCACAATCATCAAATGCACATCCAGGGGTTTGGCCGTCACCGGGCGCAGGGCTTCCACAATCAAGGGCCCGATGGTGATATTGGGGACAAACCGGCCATCCATCACATCCACATGAATCCAGTCCGCCCCCGCCGCATCCACCGCCTGCACCTCCGCCCCCAGACGGCTAAAATCCGCCGATAGGATCGACGGCGCAATGACCACGGATTTTCCTGCCATAATCCTCTGCCCCAATGGTTACCCCTCCAGTGTAATGAAAGCTAGAGCAAATCTAAAGTTTTTTTGGCCCAATGCCCCCAGGGATCAGGGGATTCCCCCTCCATTTGGGCGACTGCTGGGGGAGGGGCAAAACCAGGGCCAAAAATTTCCCCCCGGCTCTAGCAAAACTGCCTGCAATAATGCTAAATATGATAAGTAATACTGAACGGCTCACCCGTGGGTGCGAAGGCATGGTTCATTCCCCCGCCCATCCCGAACATCTCACCGTTACCGACGACCTGGATCAGCTACTGGCCATTATTCCGCCCCCGATTCGCCAACCCCTGGAAGTTCACCCCCAGCGTCAAGAAATTATTGAAATTGTCCTGGATTTGGGGCGACCGCCGGAGGCCCGGTTTCCCAACGGCACGGAATACCTGCGGACTGAACCCGTGACCCACCAGGATTTGGAATACGCCATCGCCCAGGTGGGGGAATTTAGCGGTGACAATCGGGCGGGGATCGAGCGTACCCTGCACCGGATCAGCGGCATCCGCAACCGGCAAGGGAAAATCATTGGCCTCACCTGTCGGGTCGGGCGGGCGGTATTTGGCACGGTGAGCATGATCCGGGATTTGGTGGAAACGGGCCAGTCCATTCTCCTGTTGGGGCGACCGGGGGTGGGGAAAACCACGGCCCTGCGGGAAATCGCCCGGGTGCTGGCGGATGACCTGGGCAAACGGGTGGTGATCATTGACACCTCGAATGAAATCGCCGGAGATGGCGACATTCCCCATCCGGCCATTGGTCGGGCCCGGCGGATGCAGGTGGCGCGCCCGGAATTGCAGCACCAGGTGATGATCGAAGCGGTGGAAAACCATATGCCCGAGGCGATCATCATTGACGAGATTGGCACGGAATTGGAAGCCCTGGCGGCCCGGACGATTGCGGAACGGGGGGTGCAGTTGATCGGCACGGCACATGGCAATCAAATTGAAAACCTGATGAAAAACCCCACCCTGGCGGATTTAATTGGCGGCATTCAGGCGGTCACCTTGGGAGATGACGAAGCCCGGCGCCGGGGCACCCAAAAAACCGTTTTGGAGCGCAAAGCCCCCCCCACCTTTACCATCGCCGTGGAAATGCAGGAGCGGTACCGCTGGGTGATCCACGAACAGGTGGCGGACACGGTGGACAACCTCTTGCGGGGGCGGAAAGGGGCGACCCAACTGCGTACCCTGGGGGAAAACGGCCAGGTGATCACCACCCACGAACTGCCCACCCCGGAACCCCAACCCCCGACCCAACTGCGGCGGTGGCGACGGGCGGGACGGATGGTGGCCCTGCCGGAAACCTCGGAAGCGGGGGAGGAATTTGCCCAACTGCTCGACCATGCCATGAACGAAGACCCCCTGCCCTTTGAGGCGTACTTACAGCGGGAGGGGGACGACCCGGTGCATCTGTATCCCTACGGGGTGAGTTTAGAATTGCTCAACCAGGTGATCATGGCTCTGGATTTGCCCGTGATTTTGGTGCGGGATATTCACCAGGCGGATGTAATGCTGACCCCCCGGGTGCAGGCCCGGCAAAATCCCAAGGTGCGGCAGATGTCCAAATCCCGGCAAATTCCGGTTTACACGGTCAAAGGCAATACCCTGCCCCACATCACCCGGGCATTGCGGCGGCTCCTACGTCTGGATGAGGGGGAACCGGGGGACGATTGGCCGCTCCTCACCCAGGGGCGGGAGGAGGACGAGGTGGAAGCCCTGGAGGAAGCCCGTTTAGCCGTGGAGCAGATCGTCATTCCCACGGGTCAGCCGGTGGAACTTTTGCCCCGTCCCCCCGCCATCCGCAAAATGCAACACGAACTGGTGGAACATTACCGTCTGCGTTCCGATAGTTTTGGGGAAGAACCCAACCGCCGCCTGCGGATTTTCCCGGCCTAAATTCGGGTATGATAGGGGCTGGAGACCAGAGGGGAATTTCATGGCCAACTCAGAATCCCGGCAGAGGCAAATTCAGGAACACTTGCGCCGCACCACGGACATCAATTTTCAGCGCACCGCCAGCGACCGAGATGCCCGCAAGCAAAAGGTGTTTGAGCATATCCGGCGGAGCCTAGGTTGACCCAATGGCGGAAGCACTGATTGTCCTGGTCACCGTGGGGGAGCGGAGCGAAGCGGACAACATCGCCCAAGCCCTGGTGGGGGAAAAGCTGGCCGCCTGCGTGGGGATTGTGCCGATTGAATCCATGTATCTGTGGGAAGGGGAATGGGAAAACCAGGTGGAATTTCAACTATTAATTAAAACCGTGAAAAGCCGTTATCCCCAAGTGGAAGCCAAAATTTTAGAACTCCATAGCTACGAAATCCCGGAAATCCTTGCCCTGCCCGTGGTGGCCGCCTCGGAACGGTACTTGAATTGGGTTATCCAACAAACCAGTTCCTAACACTATAGCAGTCCTAAATGAGAATAGAATAGGGGTCGCAGGGGGGCACCCCCGCCCTTAGTTCTGGCAAATCTCTGTTCACTAATCAAGTAGGATTGCTATAGAGGTTCCCTAAAAGTAAAAAAATGGTTGAATTAACTCTGCCCCTGTTGGCTAAGTTAAGGATTAATGGGCCTGTTAATTTAGCATTACTTACTTGCAATTCTCAAAAAAATAAAAAAATACTTAATGAATCCCTAAATCTTAGCCCAACTCCTCTTCCATCGGGGGCATATTACTACCGTTGACCGCCGTTGGTTCCGAGAGATAAATTCGTTCTTCGCTGGCATCGTATTCAAACAACTCCGCATAGCGTCCCCAGTCCACCGCCGTGGCAAACAACCGCTCCGCCTCCGCCCGGGGAAAATAGTCATCCCACAGGTCTAGGAAAAAATCCGCCCCCATCGAGTGACTGCGCTTTTCCCGCAGGGTTTGCACCATGCTCACCAAAACCGGCACATTCTGCAATACCTGCTGACGGAACAAATCCTTACTGCGTAAAATCGTGGTGGTCGCAAAGTCCTGCCCCACCGGGGTTAGGCGCACATCCCCCTGGGACACCTCCGCAAACCCCAACATCTGGGCGGCATCCAAAATCGGTAGCAGGTCATCCACCGCCAGTTGCAATCGTTCCGCCAACAGGGGAATATCCGCCTGCGCCTCCGGTTGATCCACCACCAATTCCAGCAGACCGCTGATCCCCCCCACCCGCACATGGGGCAGAGGCTGGGCATAGGGAGACCTGGGTTGGCGAGGAACAGCCACCTCCACCTTGCCCGTGACTTCAATATCCGGGTTGGTCATCACCGTGTAGATGTAATCCACCAGGGCTTTGAACCGGGGAGAGGTACGGTCGTGGGGACGGGGTAAATCAATCACCACTTCGCCCCGAATACGTCCCGGATTGGCACCCAAAACGATCACCCGGTCCGCCAAAAACACCGCCTCCTCAATGTTGTGCGTGACGATGAGAATACTTTGGGACGGAAACATCCCCGCCTGCCACAGGTCGTCAATTTCCCCCCGCAGGTTTTCCGCCGTCAGGACATCCAAGGCACTAAAGGGTTCATCCATAAATAGGGCTTGCGGCTCCAGGGCAAAGGCACGGGCAAACCCCACCCGCTGTTTCATCCCCCCAGAAAGCTCCCGGGGATAGGCACTTTCAAACCCGTCCAACCCCACCAAGTCAATGGCTTTCAACGCCCGCCGCCGACGTTCCTCCCGCGCCACCCCCCGGGCTTCCAACCCCAACTCCACATTCTCCTGAACCGTCAACCAGGGCAGGAGGGCAAAACTCTGAAACACCATCGCCACGTGCCGGTTCGGCCCCCGCAGTAACACCCCATTGCTCCACACCCGCCCCTGCGTCGGCGGAATCAACCCCGCCATGATCCGCAGGAGAGTACTTTTGCCACTGCCACTGCGCCCCAGGAGTGCCACCACCTCCCCCGCCTCGAGTTGCAAACTAATATCATTCAGCACCAAAAACCCGCCCTTACCCTGGGGAAGCGGAAAACTTTTGTAAACCTGTTCCACCAAAATCAACGGAGTCATGGCTCACCTCACAAATGATATTTATGTTCCGCCAGGGCATAGAGCCGCCGCCAAAACACCCGATTCACCCCCACCACAAACAAACTCATCATGCCAATTCCCAGGGTAATCCGTGCCCAGTCCCCCTGCACCGTCGCCTCCGTAATATACGCCCCCAACCCCGTCGCCTTCAGGGTGCGCCCCCCCCAACTCACCACCTCGGACACGATACTGGCATTCCACGCCCCGCCGCTCGCCGTCACCCCCCCCGTCACCCAGGCGGAAAAAATCCCCGGAATAATCAACTTGCGCCACTTTTGCCACCCCGTCAACCCCACATCCGCACACATTTCCCGCAAATCCGTGGGAATACTCTGCGCCCCGGCAATCGAATTAAATAGGATATACCACTGAGAACCCAACGCCATCAGCAGAATACTGCCCCAATCCAGACTAATCCCCGTGCGGATAAAAAATAAGGTGGCAAACGGAAAGATAAAATTCGCCGGGAAGGAAGCCAAAAACTGCACCACCGGTTGCAACAAACGGGCTAAGCGGGGCTGAAACCCAATCGCCACCCCAATCGGCGTCCAAACCACCGTCGCCACCGCCAACAAAATCAGCACCCGCCCCAGGGTCAACACCCCCAACCCAAACACCCGCCCCACCTCCGCCAACCCCACCTCGGTAATGACAAAATGCAACCCCCAAGCCAACAACACCCCAATCAGTAACAATAAAAAAGCGTTATAAATCCGGTCCTGCTGGGGGTTCACCTCCGGGGCAATCTCCGGCGGCGGCACCATCCGAGTCAACCGGGACAAAAACTGATTCACCCCCTCCCGTACCGGTAAAAATACCTGTCCCAACAACCGGGGCAAACGCGCCGCTTGGATCAGGTCATACACCCAGGATTCCGGGGCTTCCGCCGAAGCACTTTGCTCCATGCGAAACTTATCCGCCCAGGCAATCAAAGGACGCCAAAACAATTGATCCACCAGCACAATCACCACCGCCATCGTCACCACCGCCCACCCCAAAGCCGGGAGATTTTCCGCCGCAATCGCCCCCGCCACATAGGAACCAATCCCCGGCAGGGTATATTCCTGGTTCAATACACTAATCGCCTCACTTTCCGCCACAAAAAACCAGCCCCCCCCAAAGCTCATCATGCCATTCCAAAGCAAGCCAATCATCGCCGAGGGCACCTCCAACTTCACAAACCGCTGCCAACGGGAAAGTTGATACAAAGTCGCCGCTTCGTGCAACTCCTGGGGCACCGTCCGCAGGGATTGGTAAAACGAAAACGTCATATTCCAGACCTGGCTGGTAAAAATGGCAAACACGGAAGCCGCCTCCAGCCCCAACAAACTCCCCGGAAATAAGGCAATAAACCCCGTCACCGTAATCGCCAAAAACCCCAGCACCGGCACGGATTGCAAAATATCCAACAGCGGAATCATCACCCGCTCCGCCCGCCGACTATTCGCCGCAATATACCCATAGGCGAGGGTAAAAATCGTCGAAAAAAACAACGCCACAAACATCCGCAGGGTGGAACGCCCCGCATAGTAGGGCAAATTTCGGGGGTCAAGGTCAATCCGGGGCACATTCATGGGCGGGTGAAACACATCCAACGCCCCCACTCCCACCCGGGCGATCACCGCCAACAGCACCAAGGTTCCCAAAATGACCGCCACATCCGCCAAACCAAAGGGCAGTCGCCGCAGGGTCTCGGTGGTCGGAAAGGTTCTCATGGCACAGCCCCACACACGCCACGTTCAGTATCCCATAGTTTTCCCGTTCGGGACGCACCATCTGCGAATCCCCCCCGGGCAAAGTTCGCCAACGGAACCGACCTTTTTAACCCGTATTTCGCATCCCGGCGGCAATGCCATTAATTGTCAACAACGCCCCCCGCAACAACTCACTTTTGCTGTAACGGGACGATAACCCCACCGGCTGGGGTTGCCGCAACCGCTTGAGCAGAGACACCTGCAAAAATCCCAAGGGCACAATCGTCCCATTTCGCAACTGCACCGACTGCTGTAAATTCACATCCTCATCCAACAGCCGTTCCCGCCGGGTAATCGTCAAAACCATCTCCCGGGTGCGCTGATATTCCTCCGTAATTTGGGCAAAAATCGGCTCAAACCGGGGCTTATCCTGGGGTTGCGCCAACTGCTCTAAATAGTGATGCGCCATCTTCAAATCTACTTTGGCTAACGTCATTTCCGCCTTAGAAATTACCATCCGAAAAAACGGCCACTTGGCATGAAAATAACACAGCAATTTCAAATGTTCCTCCGGGTTCTGGGCGACAAATTCCGCCAAAGCCGTTCCCAACCCGTACCAGGCGGGCAGGAGGAGGCGGGTCTGCGTCCAGCTAAACACCCAAGGAATCGCCCGTAAACTGGCAAAATCCCGTTTCCCCTTGCGGCGGGATGGGCGAGAACTAATCTGCAATTGGCTGATTTCTTCAATCGGCGTGACCTGATGGAAAAAATCTAAAAAATCCGGCTGTTCATAAATCAATTGGCGGTAATGTTGCCGGGAACGCTGCGCCAACTCGTCCATAATCTCATGCCAAGGGGTAATTTCATCAAACCCCAACTTCAAAGAACTCGCCTGCAGTACCGCCGTACTGACATTTTCCAGATTAAATAAACACAATTCCGGCAGAGAGTACTTAGAAGCCAACACCTCCCCCTGCTCCGTAATTTTGATCCGCCCGTTGACCGTATCCCCCGGTTGCGCCAGGATTGCCTCGTAGGTAGGACCCCCCCCCCGCCCCACGGAACCCCCCCGCCCGTGAAAAAAGCGCAGGGTCACCCCGTACTGCGCCGCCACCCTCTGCAATGCCCTCTGCGCCTTGTAAATCTCCCAATTGCTACTGAGAAACCCGGAATCCTTATTGCTATCCGAATAGCCCAACATCACCTCCTGCAACGGCTCCCGCTCCTGGCGCAAATACTGCTGATACCAGGGCAAGCGGAACAACTGCTCCATCACCTGGGGCGAGCGTTGTAAATCCTCCACCGTCTCAAACAGGGGCACCACCTGCACCGAACTCCGATGGGTTACCGGGTCGTAAATTTGCGCTTCCTTGAGCAGTAACCAGACTTCCAGCAAGTCACTCAAGGCATGACTCATACTGACAATGTACGTCTCGCAAATCTCCCTGCCAAATTCCTGTTGCAGGCGTGCCACCATCTGTACCGTCGCTACCGTCTCCTGGGTCGCCTCCGACAGCGGTAACCGGGCAGGAATCAGGGGACGGCGGGTTTGCAATTCCCCCAACAACCAAGCACACCGCTCCGCCTCCCCCAACTCCAGATAATCCTGGGGCAGAACCTGCACGTACTGGGCAATCTCCGCCAAAGCCTGCTCATGGCGGCTACTCTCCTGGCGAATGTCCAACCGTGCCAAAATAAACCCAAACGTCGCCACCTGGATCAGCAGATGCTCCAATGTCCGGCAGGTCAAGCCACTCGCCTGCAAACTGCGCTGGATCAGGTCCAGTTCCCCCAAAAATTCCGCCCCCGTAGCGTAATACACCAGTCCCCCCGGCAGGACACAATCCGGGTGGGTCAACTGCTGGTTCCGCTGTAAGGTATTCTGCAACCGCTGGCGCATATACGCCAATTTCAACCGATATGGCTCCTGCCGATAGCGAATCGCATACTGGTCATACACCTCCGGCATTTGCAACTTGTCCTGCTCCAAAGACTCCAACAACTCCGGCAATACATTGCTCCAGTGCAGGGACAGGCTGAGCAAACTGGTGAGTTTTTCGATGGATTGTAAGTATTTTTTTAAGACAATACTCCGTTGAAATACCGCCGTTTGCCAGGTCACCTGCGGGGTCACCGAGGGATTGCCATCCCGGTCCGCCCCCACCCAAGAACCAAATTGGCAAAAATCCAGCTTCGGCGGACGCAGATGGGGAAACACGGCGTGCAAGGACTGGCGAAACCGTTCATGCAATAGCGGTACGGCATCAAAGAGGACTTCTTGAAAGTAATGCAGGGTATAGTCCACCTCATCCAGCACCGTCGGTTTGATTTGGTGCAATTCATCCGTGCGCCACCAGAGGCGAATTTCCTCCAATAATTCCGCTTTCACCGCCTCCACTTCCCACAGTGCCGTCACCCCCTTTTCCAAACCCGCTTCCGTCCAGTCCAATTTCGCCAACAGATGCCCGATCCGCCGTTGCCGGTCCCGGATCGTATGGCGCACGATTTCCGTAGGGTGGGCGGTAAACACCAGGCGCATTTCCATCTGGTCAATCACCTGCTGAATCCGACCGGGGGGCACATTGATCCGCTTCAAATGGGGAAACAGCCAGCGCAAACTGCCCACTTCCTCCGGGGGCGCCAGGGATTGTTCCAAATAGGACCAGGTGGGGGGCGCATGACCATTGCCGCTGGTCGCCGGAAGTTTCTGCCGCCGTTTTTTCTCACATTGCTCGTGGTACTGCTCGACGATATTAATTAATTGAAAATACAAAGCAAACGCCCGGGTCGCCCGGATTGCCGCATTCAGGTCTAACTTCTCCACCAAAGCCGCCGCCTCCGCACTGGCGACACTCTGCGCCTTCCCCTCCAACAGGCACACGGACTGCAACTGGCGCAATAAATCCACCAAATGCTGACCACATTCCTGCTGAAGCACCGATTCCAACAGGGATTCAATCAACCCCAGATGGCGCATCCCGACCACCGGTACCACATTCGCCGACTTCACCAGACTGGCACTCAACAGCGTACTCATCCCTCGGACTCCTGTATGATTGTCGCCTATCCTGAGGCTATAGCCACAGCCAGGCTGTGACGAAGCTATTCTCCAGTCGGTGCGGGCAACACGGGTAACCGTTCCCCCCGAAACACCTCTTGCGCCCAAATCCCCAGCGTTTGATTCACCTGTTGCCACCCCGCCCCCAACAGTACCACCGCCAATACCGGTACAGTACAAACGCTCAGAGCGCAACGGGTCATGGGTAACCACAAGGCGTGACGATAACCTTAATTATACGCAAATGGAGCCATTTCCCCAAATAGATTCGCTGAGATGGTTAGATAGTTCTCGCCCGATGGTCTAATCTCCCCGACACAATAAGGTCAGACGGGCGCATGGATTGGCTGTGTCTGCTCAATGGATAGGGATGGCTGATGAGCCTTAAATATAGCAAAATATAGCAATCCTAAATGAGAATGGAACGAAGTGAGTATTGGTTTAGGGGAGAGTTTCACTTTACTAATCACAATGCCCTGTTATTTGGCACAATCGGTACCATCACCCTCGGTATTGTCGGCTATACATTTGGTCTTAGTTTTTTTGGTATGGTCGTGGGGCTTCTATTTGGGCTGTTCTCACCAGCGGGTTTGGCGTGTTATCAACATTTTATCCTACGAATTGTATTGTGGGGGTATGGGTATATGCCCTGGAATTATGCACAGTTTATGAACTATGGAACCCAGCTAACGTTTCTCCAAAAAGTGGGAGGAGGTTATATTTTTATTCACCGTTATCTCTTGGAGTTTTTCGCTCACAAATATATTAAACGCAACAGCTAGAGAACCTAAAAATAATCAGAGCCTAACTTCTCTCAAATCCAGCTAAGAACTGGTAGTTATTATCATTTTCACTTGTGTCGAAAACATAACCACCTGATCCCAACTTATGAGAACATGAATGGCAGTCTCCCCTTGCTTGCGAAACTGTCCATGCGTGGACTACTCCTACCAGGAATTTGTTTGGCACTTGGTCTGGCACTCTGGGCGACGAGTTTGGATGGCACGCTCATGGTTCAGGGCTTCCAGGTTGAGGTGCATCCCCATCACACCTTGGTCGGACGGCTCTATCGCCCAATCGGGAGGGAGCGGGTGCCCGGTCTTGTCCTTTGCCACGGGGTTAACTCCAGTAAAGACACCTTGGCACCTCTAGCACGGGAATTTGCTCGCCGGGGTATGGCGGCAGTGGTGTTTGATTTTGGCGGTTATGGACGCTCCGACTGGCGACCGAATTCCCTGACCGCTAACTATGAGGAAGCCACCCGCATCCTCACTTGGCTTGCCCAACAACCGGGGATTGACCCGCAACGATTGGGAGTCATGGGGCATTCGATGGGTGGCACGACCGCTTTGGCTCTTGCCCAGGCGCACCCCAACATCCGCACCACGCTCTTGCTGTCTATGGCAGGTGCTGCCAGCCCTACCCACCCCGCCAATCTCCTGCTGGCAACGGGTGTGTATGAGGAATTAAATCCAGTACCAGCGATGCAGACCCTCTTTGCCGAGACGAATGCCCGCCATGAGACCGCCCCGTTTGTTGTCCTGGGGGACTTTCAGAGAGGAACTGCCCGGGCGCTGGTGGTCTCGGCTACCACTGACCATGCCCTGGCTCCCTACGATGCCCATTTGCAATTGGCGATGGTGCATTGGGCAGAACAATCCTTTGGTTTACCCGTCACTGCCTTGCCACTGGTCTCCCAACCATTGGTGATGGGGTGGGTATTCGGTGGTGTCGGTTTCCTGGGATTGTTACTCCTAGGGTACACCCAGCTTTTGAAGCGGTATGGGCGACTTGCCCCCCTCATATCCAGTGTGAGTCTGGTCACGATGTACTGGCTGGGTCGCCACAGTTTTGGTTCTGGGATGGCAATTGCCGGATTCGTCCCCCTACTCATCGCCCATTACAATCAACGCCAGCCCACACCTGGGAGTGCCAGTCTGAGGCGATTGCTGGGATATATCACCCTTGGCTACGGGCTATTTCTCTTGGCTCTGGTTGTCAACGCTATCGCTACTGGTTCGATTGGGGCATTCCCCAGTGGGATTTGGGGGCTTCCCAGCTTGGCATTTAATTTGCCCTTTGGCTTAATTTATGACCGATTTCACCTACTACGCTACAGTGCTGATTCATGGGTAGGTTTCTGCTTAATCACTTCCGTATTACTGCTGGAGATGCGCTTTCCTGGCACCATACTCCATCAGATGGGTCACTATGCCAATAAAATTTTGGGAATCATTCGACAACCTATCGTCTGGCAGTGGCAACGCATCTCTCGCAAGACTCTAATTTTGTTGGTGGTCTTAGTAGTTCTTTGGATCGCTGTCTTGGTTTGGCAACAACAACAAGGAATTTTGACTTGGGATTCCGTAGGCTATGCGATGCGACTGATTAGCGTATTTATTATTTTTCCATTAATGATAGGGATTGGGCTGATTCGGTCTCGCTTTTGGAAAGTGTAGCGTATTTCAGATGATGTATGGCAAACAGAGATTTATAATTGAGAGTTTCAATTTTAGAGAGTTTCACTTTACTAATGTTGGCATGGGACATAATCTTAGCAAACTTCTCTCCCTGAAAGGATTTTGGGCGTTGATCACCATACGACATCATTAC
>Ga0209018_1001327_pt1 | contig 20214 bp, 17 predicted proteins | sample YNPBryBLVA2012_FD_185814 | JGI IMG/M metagenome (GOLD analysis project Ga0209018, IMG submission 185814) | Anoxygenic and chlorotrophic microbial mat microbial communities from Yellowstone National Park, USA - YNP Bryant BLVA 2012 (SPAdes)... ...
GCGACGACGCTCGACGTGGCGTCGCTGGACCAGTCGTTCTTCGACCCGGACATGGTGGGGCGGCTGGTGGCTTGGCTCGAGGTGCGCGACAACGGACCCGGCATCCGGTCCGATGTCCTCCCCCGCATGTTCGACCCGTTCTTCTCGACCAAGTCGTCATCGCGGGGGTTGGGGCTGTCAGCGGTGCTCGGCATCGTGCGCGGTCACCGGGGTGGTCTGCGCGTGGTTTCTTCTGCGACGTCGGGTACGTCGTTCCGCGTGTTCCTTTCTCTGGCCGACGCACAGGTCCAGGAGACCCGCCCACCGTCGCCCGTCGCACCGGTTGCTTCGAGTCGTGGTTGCGTGCTGGTCATCGACGACGACGACCTGGTTCGGTCCGCAGCGGTTGCGATGCTGGCGATGCACGGGTATGCGGTGTTCGAGGCTGCAGGAGGAATCGAGGGGATGCGGGAATACGAAGCCCACCGCGGCGAGATTGACGTGGTGGTGCTGGACATGACGATGCCCGGGCTCGACGGGGCCCAGGTGGCGGAGCGTTTGCGTGGGCTGCGGCCCGACGTACGGATTCTGGTGACTAGCGGGTACCCGGCAGCGGAGACCGCGGAGCGGATGGCGGCCCAGCCGCCCGCGGGTTACTTGGAGAAGCCTTTCTCCACCCAAACGCTGCTGGAAGCCGTGAGCAAGCTGGTGACAGGCGTGCCTGCGCAGGGCGCCTTGGACCATGGGCGCTCGTGACGCTGGCGCTGTCGGTAGACCGTGTCATGCTGGTCGGCGGGCGAGCGGTGGCCGTGGGCGTGTGCTCGACCCGAGGGCAGCGACATGATCGGACAGGGAGGCCTGACGTCGGGTTCGGTTTTTGCGGGTGACTACCGCGTGCTGCGCCCCCTGGGCAAGGGTGGCATGGGCGAGGTGTACGTGGCCGAGCAGCTCAGCACGGGCAAGCAACGCGCGCTCAAGCTCCTGCATGCCGAGCTCGCCCAGATTCCGTCGATTCGAACGAGGTTCGCGCAGGAAGCCCGGGTGGCAGCGCTCATTGAAAGCGAGCACGTCGTTGAAGTGCTTGCCGCTGGCGTCGATGCATCATCAGGGCGGCCGTGGCTCGTGATGGAGCTGTTGGAAGGCTCGGACCTCGCCCGCCTCGTGGCTGCGCGAGGCCCACTGGACGTGCGCACGGTCCACGAGCTCATGCTGCAGATCTGCCACGCGCTGTCGGCCGCGCATCGAGCCGGCATCGTGCACCGCGACCTCAAGCCGGAGAACCTCTTCGTCGCAAGGTCCAGGCAGCAGAACGTTCCGTTCAAGGTCAAGGTGCTGGACTTCGGCATCGCCAAGCTGCTGGCCGAGGCGCGACCGGGACACACGACGTGTGCGATGGGAACGCCCCTGTGGATGGCGCCCGAGCAGGCGGATGGCGCCCGTCCAGTGGGGCCGCAAGCTGACGTCTGGGCGTTGGGACTCATCGTGTTCTGGATGCTCACCGGGCGGTCCTACTGGCGCGAAGCAGCCTCGCCGGCGGCGTCCGTCGTGGCACTGATGCAGGAAGTGCTCGTGCAACCCATTGTGGCCGCGTCGACCCGCGCGATGGAATTCGGCGTCGGTGACCGCATCCCTGCCGCTATCGACCCGTGGTTCGCGTCGTGCCTCGCACGGGATCCGGCGCAGCGCTTCCCGGATGCAGGCCACGCGATGGCAGCGTTGGAGGCTGTGCTTGGCCTGAGCGCGACCGGCTCGATGGCCTCCTCGTGGCCGTCGTCGCGGGCGGGCATCTCCATGCCGTTGGCGATCGCACCCGCGGTCACGCCTGCCGTGGCCGGGGCATCCACGGGGGGGCTGGTTGCATCGCGTCCTGGGGCTCCAGGGGCTCGTTCGTGGATCTGGGCAGGCGTGTCGGCGGGGGTGGTGCTTCTGGGGATCGGCCTGGTGAGCGCGATTGGTGTGGGTGTGGCGTGGCAGCTCGGGGTGTTCGACGGTGGTGACGACGCCCCGAACCTGGCAGGGGGCTACCGGATCACCGATTCGCAGAACCCGCAAGGGGGCGGCGCCTATTCAGGAACGGTGCTGGTCACGCGACAGGCGAGCGCATGGCAGGTGGCCTGGTCGATTACCGGGGGGCAAGGCTACGCAGGGGTGGGGCTCGTGCTGGATCGCACCTTCGCTGTGGGCTTTTCGCAGGGGCGCGTACATGGCGTGTGCGCGTACCGCGTCGACGGTGGAACCCTCGATGGTGAATGCACTGGGAGCCTGGACGAGGGCAAGGTCACGCGCGAGAAGCTGGAGGGGCCGCCGGGGTTGTCGGGAACCTATCAGGTGGTGGGACGAAAGGGCACGGTGCTCCTGGTGCCGCACGGTGACACGCTCGACGTGACGTGGTCGATAGACGGTGGTGCGAGGTACGGGGTCGGGATTCGGAAGGGGGATCAGCTCTTGGTGGGGTGGGCGCGGCCGGCCCGGGGCTACGGGGTGGTGGCGTACGAGATCGGGCAACGCGGGATGAGCGGTGATTGGGCGATGGCGGGGGACGCTAGGCTGGGGCGCGAAACGCTTGTCAGACAGTAGCGGGTCATGGGTCGGAAGGCTCGGCGACGTCGCCGAGCTTGCGATAGATGGTGCGCGTGGAGATCCCGAGGAGCTGCGCGGCGAGGGACTTGTCGCCCTTGGTGTACTTCAACGTTTCGCGGATGAGGCGAATCTCGACTTCGTCGAGCGACGTGCCGACGGGGAACTGCAGGACCGATGGTTCGGGCGAGGAAGCCGTGGCCACCGCTTCGGGGAGGTCGTCGACGTCGAGGGTATCGCTCCGGCAGAGCACGACGGCGCGTTCGATGGCATTTTCGAGCTCACGGACGTTGCCTGGCCAGGAGTAGTCGAGCATGGCTTGCAGCGCATTGCGGGAGACGTCGAGACGGGGGCGTCCGTTCTTTGCGCAGTAGACGCCGAGGAAGTGGTCGACGAGCAGGGGGATGTCTTCGCGGCGGGCACGCAGGGGCGGAGCGGTGATGGCGATGACGTTCAGGCGGTAGAACAGGTCTTCGCGGAAGCGGCCCGCAGCGACTTCGGCGCGGATGTCGCGGTTGGTGGCGGCGACGATGCGGACATCGGCGTGCTGGGTGTCCCCGCCGATGGGTTCGAATTCGCCTTCCTGGAGCACGCGCAGCAGCTTGACCTGGACCGATGGCGACAGCTCGCCGATCTCATCGAGGAAGATGGTGCCGCCCGCGGCCTTGGCGAAGCGGCCGTCGCGTCTGGCCACCGCGCCCGTGAAGGCGCCGCGCTCGTGGCCGAACAGCTCCGCCTCGAGGATGGTCTCGGGAATCGCCGCGCAGTTGACCGCCACGAAGGGACCGCCCGACCGGGCGCTGCGATCGTGAATATACCGCGCAAGCAGCTCCTTGCCCGTCCCGCTCTCCCCCAGCACCAGCACCGTGGCCATCGAGGGCGCCGCCTGCGTGGCCACATCGAGAACGCGTCGCAGCGCATGGCTATTGCCCACGATCTCGCGGCGCCTCAGCAAGCTCAGCTCTCGCCGCAACGAACGGTTCTCCGACAACAGCCGTCCCCGCTCTGCCGCCTTGCGCAGGCTCTTGACGAGCGTCATCCGCTTCAGTGGCTTCTCGATGAAGTCGTAGGCGCCATCGCGCATCGCCTGAACGGCGGCCTCCACGGTGCCGTACGCGGTCATCACGACCACTTCCGTGTCGGGCGAAACCTGCTTGATGGCGCGGAGCAACTCGATGCCGCTGGTTCCGGGCATCATGAGATCGGTCAGCACCACGTGAATACGATGCCTGCGCGCCAGGTCGAGCGCAGCGCGCGCGCTGTCGGCCGTCAGCGCACGCATCCCCTCGCGGCTCAAGATCTTCCCGATCGATGCCAGATGAGCCGGCTCGTCATCGACGACCAGCACGGTGGTGGCGTCGGGATGGATCTCCGAGGGAGGCGTGGAGCCGTCGAGCGGCGCAGACGGTTCGGCGGCGTCGGTGTCGTTCACGGGGCCATTGTGACAACGGTCCGATTCGCTGTCCAATTCCGCGCCGTCAGCGTTCGAGCGTTCGTTGCCGGCAGAGGTGGTGGACGGTTGCGGACAAGGCCGGGGGCATGCGGCGTGGTGAAGGACGAGATCGGGTTCGCAGCGGAACGACATGCCGCTGTCGCCGACCCGGGGCTCTGCGTACCGCCACCACGGCACGGACTCCTTGCGCCCTGCCACCATTGCGCTGACGCGCCGTTGGTCCATCGAATCCATCCGTGGGCAACGCAGGATCGAACGGGTGTGGCCTCGGCGCATGCGGGCTGTTCGAAGATGGCGGTCAGCGCTTGACAAGCGGCTTGCGAAGGGTCATGCGTTTGCCTCCAAACGCCGTGGGATCGCATCGAGACGAACAGATGGACCAGTTCACCGCGCATCTCGACCGGGGATGGGACCTGGTGCAGCGTGGCGACACGCGCGGCGCCGCGGCTTCCGCTCGCCAGGCCCTGGAGATCGAGCCTCAGTCTCCCGAAGCGTACAACTTGCTGGGCTATGTCGCTGCGCTCGATGGCGAAGCCTTCGAGGCCATCGAGCACTATCGTCAGGCCGTGGCACTCGATGAAACCTACATGGAGGCGATGCTGAATGCGGCGGAGGTGTACATCCACCCGCTGGGCCAATTCGATGATGCCATTGCGATGTGCGAGCAGGCGTTGGCGCTATCCGAGACGGACGAAGAGGTGGTGGATGCGCTGCTGCTGACGTTCGACGCGATGCTGGGCAAGGGGGACCTGGAAGGCGCGAGGGCTGTGGTGAGCAGGATACCGTCGCCGCCCTACGACAATCCGAATCACACGTTTCTGGTGGGGCGCGCGCTGTACGAGATCGGGGACGTCGCGAAGGCGGCGCCGCTCATCGAGGAAGCAGCGCGCAAGGATCCGAACCACTCCGAGGCATGGTACTATCTCGGACTGATCCAGGACGAGCAGGGCGATGCTCACAGCGCCACGGAGAGCTTCCTGCGCGCTCGGGAGCTGGACCTCCAGGAGCCTCCGCCGCCTTGGGCAAGTCCGCGCGACCTGTTCGCCACCATGGTGCGCCGGGCGCGCGACTCGCTCGACCCGGTGTATCGACGCTTCGTCGCCGAGGCCGAGGTTTTCGTGAGCGAGGTGCCAGGCATCGAGCTGGTGGCTGACGGTGTGGACCCGCGTGCCCTGGTGCTGCTCGACGGGCTGGCGTCGGTGGAGAATCCTGGGCCGCCTTGCTCCCGCATTTTCGTGTACCAGCGCAACATCGAGCGGGTAGCCGGCGCTCCGGACCGGATCGAAACCGTGTTGCAGGAGTCGCTCGAGCGCGAGGTGTCCGCGATCTTCCTGGAGCCCCAGAACGGCCAGCCGAGCGAGCCGATGCACTTGAATTGACGACTGGTGCGTACCGTTCGTGGGGGTCGTCCGGAGGATCGAGGGCATGGTGCCCCTTCGGAGCGCAAGTCTTTCCGAGGAGGCTCCCGGACAGGGAGGGTCCACGCCTTGGCCTTGTCCGCCGAGTATTCGGCGGACAGGGAATTCTTTCCGAGGCGGCTCCCGGACAGGGAGGGTCCACGCCTGTCCTGCCGGGCCATGGCAGCTCCCCCTTGCCGCCCTCAAAACCACGCGCCGAACGACGCGCCGAAGTTTTCGTACCGAGGGGCCAGGTCGGCCATCCCGGAGATGCGGTACGACGCGGGGGCCAGGAACCCCCATCCCTTGAAATCGAACGTGTGGACGTCGAACCCGAAGGTGAAGTGCTGCCGTGCGGAGCGCCCCGCGAAGCGTGATGGCTCGAGATACGTGCCGAACCGGGTCTTGAGCCAGCCCACGACAGGCTCGCCCTCGAACCCCAGGCGCGGCGTCACGGTCGCCCGCTCCCCCGCGATCTGCTCTCGCTGGGACAGGAACGACTCCAGCGACACCGCGGAGTTCGATGGGCCCACGATCAACGCTTCGGCCACCACCAGGATGTACTCGCGCGGCCAGTTCCAGTAGCGCGCGCGACGTTCGGCCAGCATCTGTTCCTCGATGCCGTCCAGCCGCCGTTCTTCTTCCTCGAGCAGGTACCTCTCCTCTCGATCGAGCTGCTCGGCCCGTCGTGCGCGCGCAGCATCGTCGCGGATGGCAGCCAGCTCCGCAGCCCTAGCATCGGCGCGAGCTTCGCGCGACCGCAGCATTCGTTCCCGCGCCTCGTGCTCCTGCGTGCCCGGATCGATCCAACGCGGGTTGAGTGGCCGGGGACCGAGTTGGATGGCGAAGCCCGCGCACAGCTCCCACGGCAGGTGCACGGTGCGGGGAACGGCCAGCGACGCGGCACGCCGCACGCCCAGCTCGTCGACGACCACGGCGGAGTCCTGGCGTGCGGGGGCGTCGACGGCTGCGCGGAAGGTCGCACCGATGCGCCAGGGTTGGTAGTCGGGGCGGATGAGCATGCCGGCCTCCGGGGCGAAGCCTGCCATCGAAAGCAGCGTTTGCGTACCTTGACCGGGGAGTTTGGAGCTGATGTCGAGCCAGGCGCCCCGGGCGCCGCCGCCGATCATGATCTGGTTGTCCAGAAAGGCCCACCCGCCGATCAGGTCCAGACGTCCGAGGGTCAACGAAGACTGCGGGCTGTCGCCGCCGGCGCTGGGCGTGAGGTTGTACCGCTGGAAATCGCCCAGCACGCCCACACCGAGCGGGCCGACCTGCATCATGCCGCCCAGCGTGTAGAACGTGAAGTCCTCGTAAGTGAAGCCGTTCTTGCCGTCGTTGTCGAAGTCCGTGCTTCCGAAGGTGGCCGGGAACGCGAGGCTGAAAGCCAGATCCCAATCGATCTCATGCACGCTGTTGGGGGCGCGCACGGCAGGCGACGCGGGGTTGACCGGGAGTCCGTCGACACCTTCCGCGTAGGCCGCGTACGCACCGGCGAGGCCTGTGACGCGGAGCGGCGCCAGCACCGGCCCTTGCACCAGCTCGACGGAGTAATCGTTCGTGCGGATGGGGTCACCGGTGGCGGCGGAGGCGGCGGAGCTGAGCAGAGGCAGGCCCGCGAAAGGTAGAAACCGCCCGAGTCGCCGCGTCATGGGCGCCATATATATGCCCACGCACCGCACAGGCCACTGGATTCGCAACGGTCCGCCAGTCGCCCGTTCGGCTGGGCGCAGGCGTGTGGTACGGGCTGGCCGCGTCGCAAAGCCAGCGCGCGGCCGTTCCGCGCGGACCGTGGCGGCTACGGCAACTGCTACGGCAACGAGGGGCGTGCTGCCTTGGCTCCGGTCTGGCACGAGGCGTTGCGGGACGCGTAAGGGCCGGGGCCCGTGGCGCGTTGACCAGGCATGAACGCCGTCGTGTTGACGATTCCGGGCTGGCATGCCCCCTTCGCCCCGGTGCAGGCGATGGAAATGCAGCGTTCGGCTTCGCGACGGGCTAAGGTCGCGGCTGTGAGTTCGCTCTCGGGGAGTCTTGCGCCCGACGAACAAGCGCTCGTCGATCGAGCGAAAGCAGGGGACCGCACAGCCCTTGGGCAACTGCTTTCGCACCATGGTCCCAGGCTGTATCGAACCGTTTTGCTGCCGCGTCTGGGCGACGAAGCGCGAGCCCGTGACGCGCTGAGCGCGACCTACGAGCGGGTGATCCAGCGGCTCGACCAGTACACCTGGCAGCCTTGTGGAATGTACCCGTGGCTGCGTGTGATCGCGATGCGGATTGCGTTGGACATGATCCGATCGGGGCGCCATGAGGTGCTATTCGAGGCGGACGATCTGCAGCGCGAGATCGACCAGGCGGAGGTTTCGCTCGACCGGGGCGTGTCCACGGCAGACCAGGTGCAGGCGCAGCATGATCTGGAGGTGGCGCGTGCACGTGTGCAGGATGCTCTGGGGCGCATCAATCCGAGGTATGCCGAGGCCATTCGCATGCGGGTGATCGAGGAGCAGCCCAGGGAAGAGGTGGCAAGGAAGATGGGTGTGACGCCGGCGACGTTCGACGTTCTGCTACATCGATCGATGGCGGCGCTGCGCAAGGCGCTTCGGCCGGAGGCAGTGGAAGGGCAGGAGCCATGACGCGGCAAGACGATGAGGACCGGATGGATCGGGAGCTTGCGCCGACCGAGGAAGAGATCGAGCAGGCACGCGCCCTGCGAGACGCACTCGAAGGCCGGGGCGAGCATGCCGACGCGGAGCTTGCCAGGGCACTTCGCCTGGCGGTGCGGCCGTCGGAACTCCCCCATCTGGAGCATCAGGCCATCCTCCAGCGCACGCTGGCCAGGCTTCCCAACCGCCGCCGGAGCTTCGCGTTGCGAGTCGTTGGGGTGGGAACGTCGCTCGCGCTCGCCGCCGCCGTGGCGCTCCTCGTTTCCAGGAGGATCGTCGATGTGCCGTCGACGGAAGGGCACGACACGGTTGCGACGGCATCGCTGATGCGTTCCCGGACGACGCAGCCGCTGTTCGACCAGCCCTTCCCGAGGCAGGGAGGCGAGTCGGCGCGTATCGACAGGATAGCTTGGGCGCGGGGTCGTGACTATCGCGCCAACCTGTTCGAGCGTATGGGGGTGCGGTGATGGTCCACGAGCGATCGCGAGCCTGGACTGTGGCGGCGACCGTCGTCGTGGCGGCGATGGTCGGCGGGTGCGACGGGGCGCGGAGCGCCGCGGGCGGATGTCCTTGCGACTCGGTGGAGGTGGCGCCTCCGGTGGACACCGCGCTGATGGCGTATCTGTCGAAGGTCCGTGTGATCCATCACGAGGTGGACCTGCTCGAGCAGGAGGACCGTCTCGCGGAAGCGATCACGAAGCTACAGGATCTGGCAAGCGCGGCTGCGCCGGGCGGGGGAACCTTGCCCGAGGTACAAGAAGTCCTGGCCGACACGCTTGCGAGGCTTGCGGATCTACAGAGCCGGGCGGGTCGGTACGACGATGCTGCGAGGTCGATCGAGGACGGTTTGAAGCGTGCGCCCGCGGGTAGCTATTTCGAAGGTCATCTGTACGAGGTCCGCGGAGTGAGCGAGCAGCGCCATGCGGATTCCCTTGCGACCCGGGGCAACGCTGCCGCAGCACGGGTGGCTCGCGATGCTGCCATGAGGGCATTCGAGCGTGCGGTCGAGATCCAGGACCAGGTCGTCAGCCGCGCGCTGCAGGGCGATGGAGGCGTGGACGCGAGATGAAGCCGCGCGTTTGGATGGTCTGCACGGGTCTGGTTGCAGCTAGCATGGCCGGCGGCTGTGCGGCCCACCAAGGCCAACCGTCACCAGCTCATGCCGCCCCTGGCGGCAATGCGCCGTCGGAGGAGACGACCGTCGACGACCGTGTTGGTGCCGGCCCGGGCGACGCATCAGCCGCCGACAAGGATGAGGCTGCGCAATCAGGCTCCTACGGCCCGCCCGGTCGTGCTTCGGTCCCTGGCGCGGGAGGTGCTTCTCCGCAGGGCCCGTACCCTGCGTCGATGCCGCCGACCCCGCCGATGACGCTGCCCGGACCGCGGTACGCCACACCGCCGCCTGGCACCGAGGCTGACCTGGGCGAGCGCACGGTCGTCGACCAGCGCGTCCGCGTCTTGCTGGATGACTTCCTCGTCGCAGAGTCCGCGTTGATGGCGTCGGCATCGAGCTGTGTCGATGCGTGCCGCGCGCTGCGGTCCATGCAACGCGCCGCACGCGGGCTGTGTGATCTGGCGGAGTCGAGAGCCGATCGACAGCGCTGCGAAGCTGCCGAGGCCAGGTATCGCGCCGCGAGGCAACGGGTGCGTAGCGCTTGCGAGCGCTGCGATGGCGGCCCGTCCCTCGACCCCGACGCACCCATCGACGACCGACGGTAGCGCCATGGACGCGGTGCATGGGTGACGTGCGGCTCGGCCAACGATGGGGCGTGGGGCAGCGTGTCCGCAACGACCTGATCTACGCTGCGGCGGCCCTTTCCCTCGCGGCGTCGTTGCATCTCGTGCCGCGTCGATGGCTGGCGAGCATCGGTGCCGCGCTGGGACGCACCGCTTGCCGGGTGCTGCCGTCGTGGAGACGCAAGGCCGATGAGCGTCTGCGCATCGCATTCCACGGATCTCCACCTGTGACCTCGGAGCAAGTGTTTGAAGCGTTGGGCGCCGACCTGGTGGACATCGTGCGGCTTCTGGACGATCGGGAGCCGGTGGATTCGACGATGGCGCTGGGGCGGGCGGCCGAACGCGCGATCAGGCGAGCATGGGAGCATGGGCGCGGGGTCGTGTTCGCCACGGCGCATCTCGGGCCGATCGACCGGATGGCGGGTCTGGTGGCGTCGCTGGGGTACCCGGTGGTGACGCTAGCGCGGGAGAGCTACGACCCGCGGTTCACGTCGTTGTACGAGCGTGTTCGCGGGAGGCTGGGAGTTCGGACGATCTATCGCGGGCGTCCGGGCGCGGATGTGCAGCTCGTGCGTGCGTTGCGTTCCGGTGCGTTGGTGGGCTTTCCGATGGATCTGGCGGGGCGGGGCGTGGCAACGACGACGTGCACGTTCTTGGGTGAGGCGAGACCGATACCGGTGGGGCCGGCGCGGATTGCGCTGCGGACGGGGGCGCGGGTGCTGGTGGGCACACCGGGGCCGGGAGAAGGCGGCCGGGTAGTGGTGACGGTAGAGGAGGTGGGCGCGGAGGACGAAGCGGACCTGACCGAGCGGATGGTTCGGGTCTTGGAACAGCGGATACGCGACTGGCCGGCGCACTGGGTCTGGATGCACGACTGATGCGGCGATCCGGTGACCCTTGCGCTTCGTTTGCAAGGCCCATGTGTTTGCCGATAGACTTGAGTGGCTCATCCGAGCTGCATTCGGAGGGCGTGGAGTTCCCTTGCCGGCGCTTCCAACTGAACGACCCAGGATGCCTCGCCCCGTTGCGGGGTGTGATCTGAAGGCTCTCCCGCTGAGCCCGCAGGATGCATTCGTATTGTCACGAATCGACGGCTTCGTTAGCGAGTCGGACCTGACGCTGATGACGGGGCTGGCAGCGGAGCAGGTGCGCGAGACGCTCGAGCGTCTCGCAGACCTGGGGGCGGTGACGTGGGACGGGATGGCGCCGCGGAACAAGCCCAAGCCATCGGGCAGCCCTGTAGCGGCCAAGGCTCTCGCGCAGATGGAGCATCCGGCGGTGGAGACGTTCAGTGCGCCGCGCGTGGCAGACGAAGGCGGCGATCGTTCGCGCGCGCTGTACGACCCAGCGGAGCTCGACGAAGACGTGGAGCTGCCGCCGGACAAGCGCAGGAGGATCCTGGACTTGTACTACCAGCTCGAGGAGCTGTCCTACTACGAGCTGTTGGGCGTGGAGCAGACGGCGGACAAGAAGGCGATCAAATCCGCGTACTATGAGCTAGCCGGCGAGTTTCACCCCGACAAGCATTTCCGCAAGAGGCTCGGCAGCTTCAAGAGCAAGATGGAGGCAATCTTTTCGCGGGTGACCCTGGCGCACGACACACTGACCCGCAAGGTGACGCGCGAGGAGTACGACGCCTATCTTGCCACGCAGCGATCGAATCGCCGGCTCGAGGCGTCGCTTCGTGACGTCGCGAGGATCACGGACGAGGCCGCAAAGGAGCTGGCGGAATTCGTCCGCATGACGAACGCGTCGGCGGCTTCGCCGAGCGAGGCTGGGCAGCCGTTGCAAGCACAGGTGGATCCTGCTGCGGCGCGACCTGCAACCCAGCCGCCGCCATCGAGTTCGTCGGCCGGCACGTACCAATCGGTGCCGGTCCGCAACAAGGAAACGGAGCAGGCACGCCGGCAGGCGTTGGCCGCGAAGCTGGGGCCGCGATCGAGCAAGCCGCCTGCCAGCGGTGCGAGTGCCCCGCCGCCGGTCGACGCGCGGCGGTCCATGCCGCCAGAACAAGCGGCCGAGGAGCTGCGGCGTCGCATGCACGAAAGGCAGGAGGCCGCGCGAAGGCAGCAGGTCGCTCGATATGTCGAGGCGGCAACGGTTTCAATGCAGCACGGGGATGCCGCGGCCGCGGCGAATGCCTATCGGCTCGCGCTGGCCGTGTCGCCCGACGATCCGGTGCTGAAGGAAGCGTTCGCGCAGGCGGAGGCGTCGGCGGCGGCGCAGCTTGCGGACGGCTACCTGAAGCAAGCGGCGTATGAAGAGAAGGCGGAGCGCTGGAAGGAAGCCGCGTTGTCGTACATGCGTGCGGCCGCGGGAATGAAAGACAACGCGGACGTGCAGCATCGGGTCGCGGTAGCGATGCTGCGGGCGAACATGGATCTGCGGCGCGCGGCAGAACATGCGTCACGAGCCATCGCGCTGGAGCCTCGCAACGCCGCCTACCACGCTACGCTGGCGCAGATCTACCTGACAGCGGGCATGCCGGCCAATGCCCGCCGCGAAGCCGAGACCGCCGCCGAGTTGGCGCCCAAAGATGCTAGCATTGCGTCCCTTCTCAAGGCCGTGCGCAAGAATTCATAGGGAAAGGTACAGGTAACCCTGCATGGAGCGAGTGATCGGCATCGACCTGGGAACCACGAATTCCTGTGTCGCCATCGTGGACAACGGAACGCCGACGGTCATTCCCAATCGCGGTGGCTACAAGACAACACCATCGATGGTGGCCATCACCGAGGCGGGCAAGCGGCTGGTGGGGCACATCGCCAAACGTCAGGCGATCACCAATGCCGAGAACACGGTCTACGCAGCCAAGCGCCTCATCGGGCGCAAGTGGAGCTCGAGCCAGGTCAAGAACGCGGTGCTGACGTCGAGCTACCGTATCGTGGAGGGGCCGCACGGTGACGTGCGCATTCAGCTCCGCGACAAGACGTACTCGGTGCCGGAGATCAGCGCGATGGTGCTGCAGGAGATGCGGGTCATCGCGGAAGACTTCCTGGGCGAGACGGTGAGCAAGGCGGTCATCACGGTGCCGGCGTACTTCAACGACAACCAGCGCCAGGCGACCAAGGATGCCGGGCAGATCGCGGGCCTGGATGTCATCCGGATCATCAACGAGCCCACGGCAGCGTCGCTCGCCTACGGCTTCGGCAAGAACATCGAGAAGCTCATTGCTGTCTACGACCTTGGCGGCGGCACGTTCGACATCTCGATCCTGGAGATCGGCGCCCATGGCGTATTCAAGGTCATCGCGACCGCTGGCGACACGTTCCTCGGTGGTGAGGACTTCGACGCTCGCATCATCGACTGGCTGGTCCAGGGGTTCAAGGACCAGCACGGCATCGACCTGCGCCAGGATCGGATGGCTCTTCAGCGGTTGAAAGACGCGGCCGAGAAGGCCAAGTGCGAGCTTTCGTCGGTCAAGGAGACGGAGATCAACCTTCCGTTCATCATTTCGTCCGGTCGCAACGAGGCGCTGCACCTGCAGCAGACCATCTCGCGTTCCACGCTCGAGGGGCTCTGCGAGGATCTCATCGATAGGACGATCGAGATCTGCAAGCAAACGCTGCTCGATGCCAAGCTCGACAAGGAGGAGATTGAAGACGTGGTGCTGGTGGGCGGCATGACGCGCATGCCCAAGGTCCAGGAAGCGGTGGCCGCGTTCTTCGACCGCGACCCTTGCAAGGGCGTGCATCCGGACGAAGTCGTTGCGCTCGGGGCGGCCATCCAGGGCGCTGCGCTCGTCGACGACCAGCAGGAGATGATCCTGCTCGACGTCACCCCGCACGCGCTCGGCATCATGACCTTCGGCAGCTTCTTCGAGGAGCTGATCCCGCAGAACACCACGGTCCCGACGTCGCGCACCAAGATCTTCACCACGAGCCGCGACAACCAGACGGCGGTCAAGATCCTGGTCATGCAGGGCGAAAGCCAGCGGGCCGAGGAAAACGAGATGCTCGGCGAGTTCATCCTCACAGGCCTCCGCAGGGCGCCCAAAGGCCAGGTCGAGATCGAGGTCACCTTCGAGATCAACGCCGATGGTATCGTCAGCGTGTCCGCCAAGGACCTCGAGACCGGCCAGCAGCAGTCCATCCAGGTCACGGCCACCAGCGGCCTGACCAAGGACGAGATCAAGCAGATGATCGAATCGGCCAAGGAGTACATGGTCGATCGTCGTTCCAGCGAGGAGTTCGAGGCGGCCAAGCAGGAAGCCGAAAAGCTCATGGTCGAGATCGAGCGTCTCTTTCCCCAGGTGGAGATCGTCGTCGCCGCCAGCGACTTTGGTCGCGAGGCGGTCAACAAGGCGCGCAGGATCTTGCGCGATGCCAAGGCAGCCATCGAGAGCAAGGATGCCGCAGCCGTCAAGAACCAGCTCGAGGCGCTTGCCCGCACCCAGCGCATGTTCAAGGGTGTCGTCACCAAGACGCAGTAGCGAGACGCAATGGCGCGCGACACGGACCTGACGACCAAGCCCCCGCAACGACCACCCGACGATCCGGAGTGGGAAGACCCGCGGTCGTCCGGTGAGCCCTTCGAGAACGACGATGCGCGGGACACGGCCATGCCGCCCGACAGCTACGACGACTACGTCCGCAAGGCGTCCGCGGATGAACTCATGGGACCCGAGGCACGGCGCGCCTTGTCGGCGCCATCGCTGCCCAAGGTCGACCCGCCGCGTGATGCCATGCCCACCTTGCCGGACGGCGACCTCGCTTCGGAACTGGAGGCAGCCATCCCGACGGTTGGTCCGTTGCGACGCGCGCGGTCCGATCCCCACGAGATCCCGCTGGAGCTGTCCGACGAAGTCGAGCCGACCGAGCATACGCTCCCCTTGCCGATCCCGACCCCGGTCCATGCGATCTTGACACCGTCCGCGCAGGCGACCGAGCGCCACAAGCCTATCATTGCGGAGCCGGGGCAACCGGAGTGGCACGACGATGTCACCATGCCCGACTCCCGTGCTCCCACGGTTCGCGGCAAGCGTAGCCTCCCGTCGTCCTCGGACCAGCCGGCTTCTTCGAATGTGCTGGACGACGCCTTGGAGTTTGCGCTCGACGGTACGGGCGACGCATTGGATCTTGTTTCCGCCCGCGCCACGCCGCTCGCGCCGCGGTCCGACGATCCGATGGTCGAGCTGCGCGACCGGTACGCTGTCGGCGACTTCACCGGCGCCATGACCATCGCCGAGGCCGTTCTGGCAGACGACCCGTCGAACGCCGAGGTCCTGCGCTACATGGAGAGCTGCCGCGACATCCTGCTCCAGATGTACAAGGCGCGGCTCGGCTCCCTTGACCGCGTTCCGCGCGTTGCCTTGCCTGCGGAGGAGCTTCGCTGGCTCACGCTCGACCACCGATCCGGCTTCCTCCTGTCGTGCATCGATGGCACGTCGACCATCGAGGAGATCCTCGACGTGTCCGGCATGCCGCCGCTGGACACGCTGCGCATCCTCTACACGCTGATGCAGCAGCAGATCATCGAGCTGACTCCGGACCGCTGACCGTCTTGTGCCATGACCTCCCAAGCCATCACACGCGACCAAGTTCTGCATGTCGCGCGGCTCGCGCGCCTTAGCCTCGACGACCCCGACATCGATCGTATGACCCAGGAGCTAGGCGCCATCCTCCGCTATGTCGAGGTCCTCGCCGAAGTCGACACGTCGTCCGTCGAGCCCACGGCGCAGGTCGGGGTCTCGCGCCTGCCGTTGCGCGAGGATGTCCGTGTCGACGGTCTGCCCCGCGACGTGGTGCTCGGCGAGGCCGCCAGCACCTCGCACGACGGCTTCGCGGTGCCCGCGTTCATCGACGAGTGAACATGACGACGATGCGCGAGATTGAAGCCTGGAGCGTCACGCAGATCGCCGAAAGGGTCGCGTCTGGCGATGTGTCTGCCGAGCAGGTGACCGACGTGTTCCTCGGCGCTGCGGCTCGGCGAGAAACCGCGCTGCGAGCGTTTCTTTACCTCGACCGTGATCGCGTGATCGACCAGGCCCGCGCGATCGATCTGGCCCGCAGGGCCGGCCGCCCCTGCGGTCCGCTCTGCGGTGTCCCCGTCGCCGTCAAGGACGCCCTGTGCACACGGGACATCCCGACGTCGTGTGCGTCGAGGATCCTGCACCGGGCCGGGCGGGCCTGGCTGCCGCCCTATGACGCGACCGCGGTCGAGCGGCTCCGCGGCGCCGGTGCGGTCGTGTTCGGCAAGACGAACCTCGACGAGTTCGCAATGGGATCGTCCACGGAGAACAGCGCGTTCCATCCGACGCATAATCCCTGGGCGCTGGACAGGGTACCCGGTGGGTCGTCGGGCGGAAGCGCGGTGGCCGTGGCCGCTCGCATGGTGCCCGGTGCGCTAGGCAGCGATACGGGTGGATCGATTCGCCAGCCCGCGGCCTTGACCCACACGGTCGGTATCAAGCCGACCTACGGCCGCGTTTCGCGCTTCGGACTCGTCGCCTTCGCCTCCAGCCTGGACCAGGTCGGTCCGTTCGCCAACGACGTGCGAGGCGCCGCGCGCATCCTCGAGGTCATCGCAGGACGCGACCCTCGCGACGCTACCACCGCCGACACCCCTGTCGGCCCGATCGAGGGCGCCTGCGGCCAGGACGTTCGAGGCATGCGTGTGGGCATCCCCGACGAGTACTTCGGCGAAGGAATCGACGGCGATGTCGCGCGCCGCGTTCGCGAAGCCATCGACGCACTCCGGGATGCTGGCTGCATCATCGTGCCGGTGTCGCTGCCGCACACGCGCTTCGCCATCGCCACGTACTACGTGATTGCCACCGCGGAGGCCTCCAGTAACCTGGCGCGATTCGACGGCGTACGGTTCGGCTTTCGCTCCACTCCGGAGCGCGGCGACCTGACAGCCATGTACGGATCGACGCGCGCCAAGGGTTTCGGCGTCGAGGTCCGCAGGCGCATCATGCTCGGCACCTACGTGCTCTCCGCCGGATACTACGAAGCGTACTACCTGAAGGCCCAGCGGGTCAGGACACTGATCCGGCGCGACTTCGAGCAGGCATTCCGCAACGTCGACGTCATCGTCACCCCAACCTCGCCGACCCCCGCGTGGAAGCTCGGGGAAAAGCTCGACGACCCGCTGGCGATGTACCTCGCGGACGTCTTCACCTTGCCTGCGAGCCTGGCTGGTGTCCCGGCCATCTCGCTGCCGGCCGGGTTCACCTCCGCCACGGCGCAACGGCCGATGTTGCCGGTCGGGCTCCAGATCATCGCGCCTCCGTTCGCCGAATCGAACCTTTGCCGCGTGGCCGCCGCGTGGGAGGCGCGCAATCCGGCACGCAACGCGTTGCCGCCCATCGTGGCCGAACCATGACACCGTCCCCCGTGCGCGTCGCCCGCGCCCTGACCGTGACGCTGTCGATCGGCGTCGCCGGCTGCGGATCATGCGGCCGCCATCCTGCGCCCGACGGCAAGCGCTTGCAGGAATCCCCACCGGACATCCCGCCTGCCGCCGCGCCCGAACCATGGCAGTGGCGGCCAACAAGCCCTGCTGCCTATGCATTGCCCACCGGTTGCTCGTTCTCCGAGGCCCCGCGGCGCCACGACATCGATACCGCTCGGTTGCTCTTCCTCGCCATGCCAGACGACACCGATCATCTCGCGGTGGCTCAGGCCGGCGAGGGCAGCGACGTGACCGCCATGCGCGGTCTGCTGTCGCTGCGTGATGCGCGCGTCGGCGATCTGCCCTGGGTCCATCTGTCATCGCCCCCGGTGATGGGATCGGCCGATGGACGTTGGCTTGCCGTGCTAGCGCACCAGGAAGCCACGACCTCCCACGCGACACTGTGGCTGTGGCGTGAGGGGTCTCCGATGGAGGCCATCGCCACCGGCGACCAACTCGTCGCGGCCGACGCCCGATGCGGCAAGAACGAATGCGTCCTGCTGACCACCATGCCTGCCGAGGTCGCGTCGCCAGGTGCTACCGTCTGGCAAGGCCGGTTCGACCAGCCGGTCGCCGCCTGGCGTCGGCAAGATGTGGCCGCCGACGTCAAGGGTGCTCGCCCGCTATCCATCGCTGGACATGACGACCCCGAGCCGCGCACCACCGTCGCCCTCGACACGCCGAACGGGATCGCGTTCTTCGAGGTTTCGACGACTCATTCGCGCCTGCTCGGGGCGGTGCCACAGGACGGGCCGATCCTCGACACGGTGATGCTACCGCAAGGGCCGCTCGCGTTCTTGGTTGTGGCGACGTTGACGCCGGAGGGGTGCGCGCCTGCCGGTGTGCGACTGCGGCTAGCGATGCCGGATCGTGCGCCGCAGGACATCCCGCTGCCCGCGGTGCCCGAGTCCGGCTATGCCAGGCGCGTGGGAAACGGTGCGTTGCTGGTCTGGATCTCCCGCGTGAGCTGCAAGAATCCGCGACGCAAGGTGGTCCAGTCCGTCCTTGTGGACGGATCCGGACGGCCCGGCCCGTTCATGACCGTGGGCGACGCCGACGGATTCGCCTTGGCGTCGGCGGGCAAGGACTTCCTGTTGTGGCTCCGCGAAGAGGGCGGGGTGACCCTGCTGCGCGGATCTTGCTCGGACGACTGAAGCGCCGCGACACTCGGGCGACATCTTCTGCGCGAGGGCCGCAAGAACGATGGTGGTTGCGGCGAGACGGTCCTCCGGTGTCGTGCCTTGCGGGGCCCGGCCAGACTTTTTCCTGCAAAGCTGTCCGGACGCCGGCACTCACCGGAAGACGGTCGAGAAAGGGACGGTGAATCATGCCAACCGAGGTCATGACCATGGGCACACCGGAAATCCCCATCTTCGCTGAGCAACCCTCATTGGACGCTCGGGCGAGCTGTCCGACGATCACGGATGTCGTCGTCGTGAAGGGCCCGCCGCCTCCTCCGCCATCGATCGCCGCGCGCGCTGCCATGGCCTCGCTTGCCGGGTTGGATCGCCTTCAGCAAGCGTTCTTCGAGGATGGCGACAGGATGGCACCCCGGGAAGAACTGCAGGTGGTGACGCTCTCTGGGCTGGAAGCCGAACTCTCCGCGTTCATCGCGTCGACCCGGCGGCGCCGTTTGCGGAGTTGGGTGGTCATGGCACTGATCCCGCTGACCTGCTTGGCGATCGTTGCGCTGTGGAAGATCGCGGCGGGGTAGCTCTTCGCTGCGCCGGCGCGGTGCAGCCACCGTCGGTGGACGGGTACGCCGTGCAACGACGCGGCGAGTGGCCTCCCCGCTCCGCCTCGCTCAGAACTTGGCGAAGTTGTATCCCACCGAGGCCATGAGCCCCATCGAATCACCTGCGTGGCCGAGGTCAAAGATGCAGAGACTGCCGCGCAGGTCGAGGTCGCCCATCCGGTATCCCGCCCCGGCATTGAGTCCCAGGTCGGTTTCGGAGGACGACCCGCTCATGCTGCCAAACATTGGATCGCCTTCGGTTTCTACGGTGAACGACAGGAAATTGAGGCCAGCCTCGCCACCGAGGTACAGACCGTCCGCACGCTCGCCAAGGTAGTACTCGACTCCACCCCACAACGGGATATCGCTGATCCCATACTCGGTCTTTACGCCAAGAACAGTCGTGCTCTTGCGCAGGCCATAGAGATACCCGACACGCCCAGTTACGAGGAGTTGGGGCGACAAAGCGTGCTCGAAGCGGAACAACGGGCCCAACATGATACCCGTCGCGTCGGACCAGTCGCCAATCGGAAAGACCAACGCGGCATCACCGCCGACAGCAGACGCTGCACCGTCCTGGGCGAAGGCCCGTCCCGACAGGGATGATACAGCCACCAGTGCGAAAGCCACTGTGTACTTTTTGGAACGTTTCACTCGTTCAAACCTCCATCTGAAACGTGTGTCCATCAACAACACATTCGCCGTCCCCTTGCAACGGCGTTCGCATCCTGCCAGAAGCTCGGGGTGCGCGCCAGCGCCACCGGCGTCCAGGCGCTAGGACGCGCAGGCTGCGATGCAGTCCGCGTAGCCGGGGTCGGAGGGCGAGCCGCATGCGCTCTGGCAGTCTCCTCCGCCCCCGCCGCCAGACCCGCCCACACCGCTGACTCCGCCGCACGTGCCGACGCAATTACCCTTGCACTCGCAATTGGTCGAGCCGCCTGACGTGTTGCACGTGCCGTGCGTGCAATCGAAGTTGCAGTGGGCCGTATCGCCGCACGAGAAGTTGCAGGTTTGACCGTCGTGGCACGTCGCCGTGCACGTGGATGTATCCGCACAACTGAAGCTGCATGTCGACGGGTCCGCGTCGCAGCTATTGTTACAGGTCGCTTGCCCGGCGCACGCTTCGTTGTTGCCCGCCTTGGTTCCCCCAGAATCATCACTTCCACAGGCCACGACGGACAGGGTAACAACGAGAGCGGCGGTCACGGATTCCAGAAGATGCATCGTATCGCTCCATGAAAAGGGGTAACGGTTCTGCGCCCCTCGTAGCAAGGTATGATC
>Ga0209018_1001328_pt1 | contig 20212 bp, 12 predicted proteins | sample YNPBryBLVA2012_FD_185814 | JGI IMG/M metagenome (GOLD analysis project Ga0209018, IMG submission 185814) | Anoxygenic and chlorotrophic microbial mat microbial communities from Yellowstone National Park, USA - YNP Bryant BLVA 2012 (SPAdes)... ...
CTGCTCCTCGGCCGCGGCGAAGCGGCCGCGGGAGAGCTCGGCGTAGCCGAGGATGTTGTAGGAAAGCGCGTCGTTGGCATCCAGCTCCAGCGTCTTGCGCCCCCAGTACTCGGTTTGCTCCAGCTGCCCCAGCTCCTGGTAGGCCGCCGCCAGGAGCCGGGTGAGCTCCGCTTCCCTGGGGTAGGCCGCCTGGTACTCCAGAAGCCGCGCGAGGTAAGCCTCCCAATCGCCGCTGCGGCGCAGCAGCAACAGGTCCAAGAGCATGCGCTCCCAGGGGGTGAGGGTGGCGGGATCCATGCCCTTGAGGATCTCCACCTGCTCCCGGGCCTGCGGCTCCCGCCCCAGCCCGCGGTACGCCCGGCTCAGGTAGTAGTGGACCGCGAAGGAGCCGGGGGCCTTCTTGGCGGCTCGCTCCAGCACCTCCGCCGCTTCCCGGAAGTAAAGCTTGGCGAGCTCTTCCCGGGCCTGCTCCACCATGGCCAGAACTTCCGGGTCCCGGGTGCTCCAGGAAGGGCGGTTCGCCTGCTTCCAGACCCACACCCCGGCTCCCACCAGCAGCAAAAGCACCAGCCCCAAAACGAGCCGCTTCATGCGTCACCTTCCCAAACGATGGCCATCACCGTGATGTCGTCGAACGCTTGCCCCCCGCCCACGAAGCTCCGCACCGCCCCCAGCACGTGCTCCACCGCCCCTTGGGGATCCGCCGGGGCTCCAGCCAGCACCTGGCGCAGCCGCTCCTCCCCGAACGCCTCCCCCGTGGCCTCCAGGGCATCGGTGAGGCCGTCGGAGTACGCCAAGAGAAGCTCCCCAGGGGCGAGCGTGGTGGAGAGCTCGTCCCAGTGCCCCTCCGCCAAGGCCCCCAGGGGGAGGCGGTTTTCCGGCAGCGGCAGCGCCTCCACGCTCCCGTCCCGCCGCCGCAGCAGCGGCGCCGGCTGCCCCGCCAAGCAGTAGCGCACCCGCCCCTCCGGGCAGAGCAGCAGCAAGGTCAGCGCCAGCACCATGCGCCGCTGCCGGTGGTAGAGGCGGCTGTTGGTCTCCCGCAACAGCTCCCCTGGGCTGGCCGCCGCCACGGCCCCGGCGCGCAGCGCCTCCCTGGCAGCCACCATGAGCATGGCCCCGGCCACCGACTTCCCCGCCACGTCCCCCAACACCAGCGCTTGGCAAGGGTTCTGGGACACCGGGAGCACGTCGTAAAAGTCCCCCCCCACCTGGTAAGCCGGCACGCAGCGGGCCGCCACCCGCCAGGGGAACGGCGCAGCGATGTGCTCGGGGATCAGCGAGAACTGCACCTCCCGGGCAATGGCCAGCTCTTTCTCCAGCTCCAGCTGGCGGGCGTGCTCCTGCAAGAAGCGGGCGTTCTCGAACCCCACCGCCCCTTGGTTGGCCACGGTGCGCAAGAGCTGCAGCTCCTCCCGGGTGAGCTCCTCCTCGGAAAGCTTGGGGCCCACCACCAGGAACGCGAGAAGCTGCCCGGAAGCTACCAGCGGCACCAGCAGCTCCGCCTCTTTCTGCTGCATCGCCCGGAGAAGCTGGGCGGAGGAGGCATCCAGCAGCGCGTAGCTTTCCAGCTGCCCCAACCGTACCGGCTGCCTGTGGCTCGCCAGCCCCGCCACCACCCCGGCCCCTGCCGGGATCGCCTCGGGAAAACCCTCGCGAGGGCCAGGGCAGAGGAACCCGTCCCCTTCCCGGCGGTACAGCAGCACCCAGGCGAGCTTCATTACCTCGCCCAGGCGCCCGGTGAGCCACTGCTCCAGCCGCTCCACGGAAAACTCCCGCACCAGCGCCTCGGAGAGCTCCTCCATGGCCCGCCGGACGTCCACCATGTCCCGGAAGAAGAAGCGGTCCACGGGCCCCTGGAGCCGGCGGCGCAGCGGGTCGAAAAGCGCTACCACCAGCAGCGCGAAGAAAAGCGGGAAGTACCGGGACTGGGAAAGCCCCCGGGTCCTGGCCAGCGCGTTGGCGGCAGCCAGCACCAGCGCGTAAAGCCCGGTGAGCGCTGCGGTGGTCAAGGTGTAAAGCAGCGAGCGACGCACCACCACCCGCACGTCCAGCAGCTGGAAGCGCACGATGGCGTAGGCGAAAGACAGCGGCACCGCCGCGAAGGCGATCACCCCCAGGGCCAGCGTGGCCTCGGTGGCCGCCACGCTGGGCACCACCACCGTGAACAGCAACAAAGGCACGGTTCCCACCAGGGTGCCAAAGAACACCGGCGCCAGCTGTTTTCGCTGCTTGGCATCCCGGCTTTGCAGCAGCGAACGCAGGAGCGCCAGAAGCCCCAGCACCAGGTAGTCCCCCAACAGCACCCAGGAAGCCACCGGGGCCCCCGCCACCGACCGCACCCGCACCCCCAGGAGGCTGCCGCCCAGGCCCGCCACCGCGTAGGTGAGGGGAGGGAGCGCGTAAAGCACCGTGAAAAGGTGCGGCGAGCCATTCACGAACCGCTGTACTCGGGCGAGGAACCCGTGGGGCTGGGTGGTGAGCAGGAACGTCTGCCTTTGGGGGAACACCAGGAAGAAGTGCAGGAACGCCGCGGGCAGCGCCATGAGCGAAAGGGTGCCGGTGGTGAGCACCAGCCCGTCCACGAAGCTGTAGGAGGCGGGTCGCAGCCGGCAAACCAGGAAAAGCAGGAACAGCGTGCAGAGCACGAAGAAAACCCGGGAAGGGGCAGCGGGGGCGTCGTCCGGCCGGGAGAGCAGCACCAGCGCTCCGATGGCGAAGAAGAAAAACCCGGTGATGGCGGCGTACACGAAAAGCGGGGTGGAGAGCCGGTGGGAGGCAAGCCGCACCCCCACCTCCAACAGCTGCCCATCCCGGAGGATAAGGTACGGCACCACCTCCCCAGCCTTCCTCCCGGCCAAAAGCCGCGCCACTTCCCCCGGGGAGCGGACGATGGCCCGGGCCACCCCCACGATCCGGTCCCCGGGGCGCAACCCGGCTTCCGCCCCGCCGCTGCCCGGCACCACCTCTCGCACCAGCAAGAGCTCCCGCTCGGCGGCAAGCACCACCCCGTCCCAGGGGCGGGGGAGCAGCATGTCCAACACCGAAAGCGCCGCCACCAGCAACGCCGTGAGGCCGAACCACAGGAGACGTCGGGGAAGCCGCGCCAGGGCCACCACGCGGTCACGATACTACGCTTTGCAGCCACCCGCAGCCAGGCGGGTAGAATGCCCGCGGTGCGCGGTGGGGTGTTCGTCAGCTTCGAAGGGGTGGAGGGGTGCGGCAAGTCCACGCAGGCATCCCTCCTGGCCCAGGAGCTCGCCCGGCGAGGCGTGGAGGTGGTGGCCACCCGGGAGCCCGGGGGCACCCCCTTGGGGGAGGCGGTGCGCGGGCTCTTGCTGAACCCCGCCCACGCCCCCACCCCGTGGACCGAGCTGTTCCTGCTGGAAGCGGCCCGGGCCCAGCTGGTGGCCACGGTGATCCGCCCTGCCCTGGCCCGGGGGGCCTGGGTGGTGGCGGACCGCTTCGCCGACTCCTCCTTGGCTTACCAAGCGGCGGGGCGCGGGCTTCCCTGGCGCAAGGTGCAAGCGCTGAATACCCTGGCCACCGGGGGGCTTTCCCCCCACCGCACCTTGGTGCTCCAGCTCCCCGTAAGCCGCGCCTTGGCCCGGGCCCGGCAGCGCCCCTCCACGGGACCGGAAAACCGCCGCTTCGAGGACGAGGCGGAGGCGTTCCACCGCCGGGTAGCCCAGGCGTTCCTTCGGCTGGCTGCCCGGGAGCCGCAGCGGGTGCGGTTGGTGGACGGGGAGGGGACCCCGAGCCAGGTGCACGCCCGGGTCCTGGAAGCCCTGGAGGATTTGCTCCCGTGACCACCCTCTGGCCTTTCCCCGCTTCTGCCCTGGAGGCCGCCCGCTTCCCGCAGCTGCAGACGCTTTTGGCGGGGGCGGCAAAGGCCATCGCCGCCGGGGCTTTTCCCGCCACCGCCATGCTGGTGGGGGAGCCACTCTCCGGCCGCGAGGCCATGGCGGTGGAGCTGGCTGCCATGCTCATCTGCCCCGAAGGGAGGCTCGCCTGCCAGTGCCACGCTTGCCAGCGGGTGCGCCAGGGGGTGCACCCCGACCTGCAGGTGGTGAGCGTGGGGGTGGGGCACCAGGAGATCCGCATGGAGGACGTGCAGGAGGTGCTGGCCAGCTTCCGCCAAGTGCCGTTCGAGGGGCGCAAGCGGGTTTACGTGCTGGCCAACGCCCACACACCCCCCCTCAACCTCTACGCCGCCTCGGCGCTGCTCAAGACCCTGGAGGAGCCGGTTCCCCACGCCCACTGGCTGCTGCTGGCCGCCAACCCCCTCCGGGTGCTCCCCACCATCGTTTCCCGGGCGGTGCGGTTGCGCGTCCCGCCTCCCCCGGCCTCCAGCGCCGCAGGGTTCGGGAGCTTGGGCCAGGCCTTGGCCGCCGCGGTACCCGCCTCCCTGGGGGTGTTGGCCGGGGAAGGGGAGGAGGGGGAGGCGTTCTTGGTCCAGGCAAGGGAGCTGCTGCGCCAAGTCCTGGAGGGGGACCTCCTGGCCCTGCTGCGTCTTGCCGCCATGGCCCGGGAGGCCCCGGAGCGCACCGCGGCGTTCGCCAGCCTGGCGTTGCTGGAAGCGCGCCAGGCTCAGGGGGAGCGGGCGGAAGCGCTGCTGGCGGCGGCCGAAGGGTGGCTCGTGGCCCGCAGCCTTGCGGAACGGCTGCGGCTGCCCTTGGAAGCGTGCGCCGTAGGCCTTTTGGGGCCTTCGGTGGCTGCGCGGTAGCGAGCAGGCACACCGCGCGGCCCGGGGCGGGACAAGCGCGAAGCTTCGAAGCAAGCTCGGGGGAAAGCTCCCCTGGGCCGGGCCCGCGCCAGGCTAGGCGGGTCCCGGGGGGTGCGGGGCGGGGTGCAAAAAAACCGCCGGGAGTTTACCCGGCGGCTCGTATCCACAGCGAAGGGCGGCTACGACCAAGCGAGTTAGGTCGGCCTTCGTTTGGCGGGACGTCGTTCGGAAGGCACCGTTTGGCAGGCTTACGTTTGGTTGGCTTTGCCTGACTGGATGCCTGATCCGCCGCCCTCCTTCCTCAGCTGCCACCATTATAAGTCGCCGGATGGGTTTTGTCCAGCCCCCCCGCCGAGCTTCACCTGTACCTCGAAGACCTGCCCTTCCTCCACCTTCACGGTGCGGCGCTCGGTGGGCTGACCCGGCGCCATGACCTCCACCAGGTGCTCCCCGGGCTCCACCGAAAGGGGCCGCACCAGCTGGGAGAGCTCCTCGGCGGTCCCCAGGAACTCCCCGTCCAGGTACACCGCAGCTTGCGCAGGCTCCACCGCGAAGCGCAACGCGGCCTTCCCCCGGCGCTCGGCGGGCTCGGGGCGGGCGCGGAGCTCCGGCCGCAGCGTGGGATCGGGGCGCGCCGGCTCCGGGGCTTTCCTCACGTCCTTCCCGAAGACCCTGGCCACCGGCAGCCCTTCGGGGCGGTCGTACCAAGGGGCTGGTTTCTCCCCGCCCTTGCGGGCAAGCTCGAAGGAAATCGGGAAGTACCGTCCCGGCTGGGCGTCCACCTCGATCCGCTGGCTCTCGTACCCAGGGAGCACGAACTCCAGCGTATAGCGCCCCGGCTTGAGGTAGAGGTAATCGGGGTTGCCGTCGAAGTCATCGGCGGTGCCGATGAGCTGTCCGTCCAGAAGCACCCGGGCGTGCTCCGGGCTCACGTCGGTATCCACCACCGCTAGATCCGGGGTTCTGGCCTCCACCACCACCGGCCGCACCACCACCGGCTCCCACCACCAGGGGTACCACCACCCCCAGGCCAGCCCCACGTGCACCCGCACTCGCCCGTGGGCCTGGGCCGTGGCCGCGCCAACCAGCAGCAACGGCAGCATCGCGAACACCTTGCTCCTCATGGCACACCCTCCGGGCCTGCGTAATGCAAGCCCAATGCCAAACTAGGCCCGGAACGCTCGCTTGGCAACTGTCCGCTGGCGGTGACGCCAGAACGCGGGAGGGTGTCCTGGAGGGAGGACTCTCGCGCGCTAGCCCCGGGGTGGGGAAACCATGCGCTGCCAGGAGCGGAACGAGCGGAGCAGCAGCGAGCGGGCCGGAAGCAGCACGAAAGCCTCCGCCCGCTCCACCCCGGAGAGCGTGAGGGAGCGAAACGCCCCCAGCCCCTCCATGACCCGGTCGTACCCCCGCACCGCAAGCTGCGAGGCGTAGCAAGCTAGGGCGCGGCGCTTTTGCTCCCATGCCGCATCCCCCGCCACCAACAAGTTGGGCCAGAGCGCACTGCCCACCTCGTAAAACGCCACCCAGCGGGGAGGGCCGGAGCGAACCCCCCAGCGCAAAAGCTTCCGCAACGCCCGCTGCCCTGCCCAAGCGGTGGCCCGGTGGTCCGGGTGCAGCTCCACGGGAGAGGGGAGAAAAACCAGATCCGCCGGGAACGCTGCCAGCTCCCGCTGCAAAAGCTCCACCACCCGGCGGACCTGGGCGGCCAGGTTTCGATCCGCAAGACCAGCGAAGCCCACCTGGGTGACCCCCAGCACCGCCGCCGCTGCCAGCGCTTCCCGCCGGCGCACCTCCGGCTCCCCTTGGGCCTGGCCGTCGGTGAGCACCACCACCCGCACCGCCACGCCTCGCGCCACCCCCAGGGCCAAGGTGGCCCCCGCCCCCACGGTCTCGTCGTCCGGGTGGGGCGCCACCACCAGCCAGCGGCTGCCGGGGGGAAAGCCCGGCTCGTAGGGAACCAGCTCCTGCTCCACGGCGAACCTCACGACCCCCTCCGCCCAAGCCCCGCCAGGGCCAAGGCCGCAAGACAAAGCCCCGCCAGCAAGCCGCTCAGCAAGCCAGGGGGATGGTAGCGCCAGCACACCTCGTGGGTCCCCTGGGGGACCACCACCCCCATGGCCCCCAGGTTGCAAAGCTGCAGCGCCGCGGGGTTGCCGTCCAGGAAGGCGCGCCAGCCGGTGGTGTACGGGGCGTGCCAGAGCGCCAGCACCTGCCCGCTGGCCTCCACCCGAACCCGCAGCTTCCAGGGGCGCCGCTCCAGGACCTCCCAGCGGCCGCTACCCCCCAGCGCCGCCGGCACCTCCCCCACCGCCACCTCCTGAAACGCCACCCCCTCCCAGCCCCCACCCTCAGGCGCCCCAGGGGGCGGCACCACGGCGCTGGCAAGCCGCAGCGGAGGGAGGTAGTGGCGGTTGCGGAAAAGCCGCAACCCACCGCTGGCCGCCACTTCCTCCCACCCCTGGCGGCAGCAGGGGGGAACCCCCTCGGGGCCGGTGAGCAGCCACCGCACCCCCCAGGCCCCAGCCAGCACCGGCCAAGGCTCGGTTACCGGTCCCGGGAGATCCTCCCCCGCCGCCCCCAGGGCGCGGTGCAGCCGGGCCAGGCTCCGGGGGCGCACCGGGTCGTGGCTGCGCAGGTCCGCGAGCCCCATCCTGGCCAGCAGGTTCGCCGGCACCACCTCCGCCACCGCCAGCACCCGCTCCTCGCTGCTCGCCGTTGCGGCGAGGCGGGTCAACAGCGGATCCACCGGCCCAGGTCGGGAAACCGGCAGCACCCCCGCACCCCACACCAGCGCCTCCCCCATCGCCAGAAGCGGCACCACCTGGGGCCGCGCCGCAAGCGCTACCGCTGCCAGGGTGGGCACGAACGCCGTGGGCCATACCCGCCGACCAGCTGCCGGGGAAGCGGTGAGCGTAAGCACGAGCACCGATCCCTGGACCGCAGCCCAAGCGAAAAGCAAGCGGCGGCGGGGCACCACCCCCTGGGGAAAGCGCAGCGCTGCCAGCGCCACCAGAGAAAAAGGCAGCAAGAAACCCACCCGGGGCCAGGTCATCTTCCCGAACACCGGCAGCGCCTGCCCCACCTCCCGCACCAGCGGCAGCTGGAAAAACACCGCGAAGGCGAAAAACGCCACAAAGGCCAGCGCCAGCGCCCAGCGCCGGTGGCGCGGGCGGGTTGTGCCAGCCAAAAGTACCACCCACGCCACCGAGCCGCAGGCTAGGGCCACCGGGGCGTGGGGAAAGCCGAAAGCAAAGGTGCCGTCAGCGGGGTGCCCGTGGCGAAACGGTACCAGGTGCAAGCTGGCAAGCTGCAGCTTGGTGGAAAGGGAAAGCCCCGGGGCACCTGCCGCTGCCGCGTGGTACTTGGAGGAATCGGCCACGGTGAGGATCACCGGCAGCCCGAAGCAAGCCCCCATCCCCAGGGCCAGGGCCAGGGGCCGCAACAGCCGCCTGCCCCGCCGCCAAGAACCCCAGGCCGCCACCGATCCCAAAAGCGCCACCGCCAGCCCCAGGAACGCCGCGGTTTCCGGGTGGGTGGAAAACCCCAAAAGCGTGCCCAAGAGCAACGCCAGCCCGGCCCCGGCCTTCCGGCTTCCCCGCAGCGTCCCGGCAACGAGCCACAAGGCCCACGGGGTGGCAGCCAGCACCCAGGTGAGCGGCACCGGCAGCCAGGAAACCATGTCCAAGCAAAACGCGTACGCCAGCGCCCCGAAGTTCCTCCCGGGCTGGCTCACCCCCAGCCGGGCGAGCCAGGCCCCCATCCCCCAAAACGCTAACGCCAGCTTGGCCAGGGCCATGAGCGTGGTGCCCGGCTCCGGGCCGAAAAGCCATACCGGCAGCTGCCCCGGCCAGGGGATCCCGGTTTGCCCGTTCCCCAGAAGCGGAACCCCCCCGCCGATCCTCGGGGTGATCCACGGCGGCTCCCCCGCCCCCGCCAGCCGCCGCACCTCCTCCCACCACACCGCGAACTGCAACGGCAAATCGCTCTGCTCCGGCGACCCCGCCACCTGCACGCTCCCCAGGGACACCGATCCCAACGGTGCGGGAACCGCCAAGCGGAGACCGGTGAGGTGCAGCACCACCGCAGCAGCTATCGAGGCTGCGCCGAGGCAGGCGAAGAGCCAACTTCGGTCCGGGCCCGGGCGATGCTGGTGCCGGCTCATCCGTGGTCTCATAGGAGGTCCCCGTCCCCGAAGGTAAGGTACATATCGCGGCCGAAGCTCGCGGCGTCCAGCTCCGGATGGAAGGCAATCGCGGCCACCGTGATCTCCTCCCAGGCGGAAGAACGCGCGAACCCCGCCCCCGCCAGCACCTCTGCAGCGGCTGGATCCCCCCGCAGCCAAAGCTCTACACGACGAAGGCCCCACTCGGAGGCCAACCGGCGCGCCAAAAGGGCCAGGTACTTGAGGCTTTCTTGCTCGCGGCCATCCCAGATCAGGTCCACCCAGTAGCAAACCCCTTCCCGGGGGCGAAGCACCGCACCTGCCGTGGGCTCGCCGGGTTCCCCAAAGAGCACGAACGCGTATGGCCTGGCGGGGTGCTCCAGGTAGCGCCAGCGGACAAAGGTGACGTCGCGCAGCGCTGCCACCCGGTACCGCTCCCGGGAGCGCTCCCAGAGCTCGTGCCACAGCCGCTCGTGGAAGCCGAGGAGGGCCCGGGGTGGGGGCCCTAGGCGGGAAAGCGGCGTGGCCACCCAGGTCTCAGGCGTCCCGCAGGCCACCCAACCCAAGTGCTCGGTGAGCACCTTGGTATGGCGGCGCCCCGCGAGGCCGTAGAGCAACTGGATGGGGCCCTTTTCGCAAAACTCGCGGAAAAACGCTCGGGCCGTGGCGCGGTAAAGCTCCCTGTCAGCCACCGCTCCGGCACCGAGCTCCACGCGGAACGCGTCCACCCCCTGCCCCACCAAGAACCTGCGCCCCTCCACCTGGAACGGGGTGGGGAGCGCGGCGAACTGCGCCAGCACCTGCCCAGAGACGTGCTCAGCGAGGGTGATGCAGGTTCCCCAGGGGCATCGGAGGAACTTCCACTCCCACTCCTCCAAGGAGCGGGGTTTGCCGAAGACCCGCTCGAAGGCGGCGTTGAGGATTGCCCCGTCGCCGGGACGGTAGCTCCTGACGGACCAGAGCTCAGGCATCCCACCTCCAGGGCCCGAGGAGCTGATCGCTCGCCAGCGAGACCGCAGCAACGAAGAACGTGGAAGGGTGGCGTTCGAGGGCGAAGCTGCGCCGGAGAACCTGCTCGGGAAAGGCACCATCCCCGAAAAAGCCGAACGCCGGCACACCCAGCGGCGTAGGCGAGACCAGCCACAGCACCTGCCCTTTCACCGTGAGCTGGCCGTCTCCCACCGGTGAGGCACCTCCACGAACCCCGGCTGCCAGCGCTGGGATTCCACTTGCACTGCCTCCCGCAAGCAGTAGGTGTCAAGCACCCGCAGGACGCCCGCGTCCGCCAGGTGCACGTACAGGTCCAAGGGGCCGCGGGCAAAAGGTGCTGCAGGCAGGAACAGCGCCACGGTTTCTTCTTCCCCCCCAGCCAAAGGGGGAACCCCATCCCAAGCGGTAACGAAGGTGGCCACGGTAATTCCGGCAGGATCCCGGAACTCCAACACCACATGGAGTGGCAGCGCTGCTTCCCAGCGGTGCAGGCGGACCACCGCGCGGAGCGGCTGCCCTGGCCTGTACCCCTCTGCACCCTCGAGCCGTGCCTCCACCACCCGAGCTCCGCTCCCACCACCTGGTGCAACGGCGGAATCCCCGGCTTTGCTGCGGTGGAGAAACGTCTCGTAGGCGTGGACCACCTCCCAGGCGGGGCCCCAGGCTGCCACGCGCCCCTGATGAAGCCACAAAGCCCGGTCGCAGAACCCCACCACCTGGTACATGGCGTGGGAGCAAAAGAGCACGGTGCGCCCCTGGGCCTTGAAAGCCTGCATCCGGGCGATGCACTTCTGCTGAAACGCCTCGTCACCCACCGCCAAAGCCTCGTCCACCACCAGCACCGCGGGGTCCACCTGAGTGGCTACCGCGAAGGCAAGGCGCGCAGCCATCCCCGAGGAATAACTCCGCAATGGCTGATCGGCGTAATCCCCGAGCTCGGCAAAATCGAGGATGGCGTCGAGGCGCGATCGCATCTGCTCCCGGGAGATACCAAGAAGCGAGCCGTAGAGAATCGCGTTTTCTCGTCCTGTGAAGTCCGGATGGAAACCCAGCCCCAGCTCCAAAAGCGCGGCAACGGGTTTTTCCACCTCCACCTGGCCGCTATCGGGGCGGGCGATTCCCGCCACGATGCGCAGCAGCGTGCTCTTTCCCGAGCCGTTCTCGCCGATGATTCCGAACGCCTCGCCAGCATGCAGCGTGAAGGAAACGTCGTCGAGTGCAACCTTCCAAGGGTGGGTATTGCTGAGGCCTAGCAACGCCTGCAGCCGCTGTCGCCGGCGGAAGAACAAAGGGTACCTCTTGGATACGTGCTCGACGCGCACCGTTGGCGAGTACGAAGCGCTCATAGCGAAGAGAAGGTACCACACAAGAAACGGCTTGGAAGCGTGGTCGCTTTTCCGGAAAGTCCTGCAACGGCGAGGGGGAGCCATCGCACGGTTCGCGGAGACCACAGCCCTGGCTACCGTGAACACGGCTGGAGAAACTTCGCCACCCGCAACGCGAGCTTGGAAAGGGTCGGAAGTCGCCAGCTGGCTCACTGACGGTCAAGGCTTTCCGACCTTCTGGCTAGTCTGCCCGGCAACGGTAAAGCCAATAGGCTTCGTCGGCGACGATGCTTGTGGGAAGCTGGCCAAGCAGCCGGCAGCCCCCTCCTCCTTGGAAAGGCCGGTTCAAAGCCAGGCATACCTCCCTTCCTTTGCCGATAACCTGGAGCTCGCGGAGAAGCTGCTCGTCGGTAAGGGCTTCCCTCTGAGCCCGGTAAAGGTCCCACACCACGAACGTCCCCCAGCTGCGCCGCGCCGGGTAGTAAATGCTTCTCCCGGGCAAAAATCCCGCAATGGTGGAAGCGGCCCAGTCGGGGTGGCCCAGCAGCGGAAAAGGAGAGCAGGTTGAGGACAAGGAGCTCGCGGCGCTCTTTCCCGCGCTGAAGGGTTCCCGCCAGTCCACCCAAGCGGCGACCGCCGCCCCTTGGAGGCCGGTGCAAAGCATTGCGGCCATAAGGGCCAGCTCTCCTCGGCTTCGCTCCTCGGTGGTTTGCCTTCGCAGCCAAGCGAAGAGCAAGAGCCACAGCGGGAAATAAGCGTGGTGGCGCATTGCTCCAGGGAACTTGGCGTAGAAGAACGCGAGAAGGATCCCAGTGCCGGCGAGAAACGGCGGAACCAGTCGCGCGGTGGGGACCAGCGCTGCCGTTTCCAGGGCAACCGCCCCGGCGACAAGACCTAGCGCCACCAGGAGGAGCCCTAGGCTCGGCTCGAAAGGTAGGATCGCCGGGTTGTTCCAGAAGTGAAGCTCGAAACGGAAAAAAGGGAACAAAGCCCCAGCCAGCCCCCTGGCGACGTAATAAGCGCGGAACGTGTCCCACCGAAGTACCAGCCCTCGGGCGTGCTCGTAGTCCGGCGGCGGCAAACAGCTGACCAGGGCAAAACCCCAGGCAACGGCGAGGAACGCCAGCCAAGCGCGCTTGGGCCTGGTGCCCGGGGGCCACAGCGCCCACGCCAGAGGGGGTACCAGCAGCACCCCCATTGGGGAGGCGTTGGCGGCGGCGGCCAGGGCGAGTGTGGCTTCTCCAGGTGCGGGGGCAAAGCGAACCGCCAGAAGAAGCCCAAGGTTGGTGAGGGCGTAGTTGCGGCTGATGGCGCCGTGCTCGTAGAGCGGCAGGTAGGAGAAAAGCCACAGGGTCCTGAACCAAACCGGCAAGGATGCAGCGCTGCTCAGGGCCGCTGCTGCGGCAGTGGCGATGGCAAAGTGCAGCACCTGCATCGCCGCTGGATCGTGGGTAAACCGCGCCAGCAACCAGAGCAGCAGGTGCCACAGGAGCGGGTGTCCCTCGTAGCGGGTGTTGCGCCAAAGATCCCCCAAGGTGGGGCTGTCCCTGGCCAAAAGCCACGCCTGGATTTCGTCACGCCAGGGCTCGTGGCGGGCGAGAAGCAAAGCGAGGGCCACGGCGTAGCCGGCTACGGCAAGCCAAGGAAGCCAGCGGCGAAGGTCGGCGCGGCGCTCCACCAGTGGAAGCGTAACAAAAACAACGGCGGCCCACGACCGTGGGCCGCCGCGGACAAACGCCAGTTACGCCTATGGAGCAGGCGTTGCCGGGATGAAGATCGGATCGCCGGTGTGCTGGTCTATCACCGAGACGTACGCCTGGCCCATGCCCCCTTCCACCTGGATCACCGCGCCGATGGCCCGCTTGTTCACCGGCGGGGTCCAACCCTTGTTGCGGAAGCGGTTCTCCAGCTTGTCCTGGTCCCAGGGGTTGGTAGCGGAAAGCGCCAAGGTGTGAGGCTGCCCGTCGGGGTTCAGCAGGTTGCCCGCCTCATCGTAGAACCACACCTTGAAGTTCACGGTGCCACCGCCCACGTGCACGAACCCCAAGTTGGAGCGGGCGATGTCCTCGGTGGAAATGCCGGCCAGGTACAGCTTGCGGTACGGCGTGCCGCCCCCAGCGCTGTTGCCCGCGTGGAACGCCTTGAGGTTCTGCCCGTAGGTGCCGCCACCCTGGGTGAGGTTGAAGGTCCTGGCGGTGACCACCGGCAGCGTGCCCTGGTCGGCGGCGATCTTCAGCACCCCGGAAACGCTGTCGGGCAACGGGTCGTCGCCGTAGATCCAGGCCACCACGTCCTCCATGGCGCGGCTTTCATTGCCCTGCAGGCTCAGGAACCTGCCCTTGCTGGTCCCGTCCTTCTTGACCAGCCTGATCTCGAACGTCTTGGCGGAGTTCGCCGGGTTCGTGATGTACAAGCTGGAACGCCAGTTGGTGCCGGCCTCGCCGGCAAGCCGGGCGATGCCGGGGATAAGCAGCACGTCCGCGTTGGGCACGGGCTCGTTGCTCCCCAGGGAAGCATCCCCGGTGCGGTTGTCCACCACCGAGGCGTTCACCCCCACGTCGCTGTTCGGCCCCAGGAGGAGCTTGAGGGCCCCCGCCGCCAGCGGCGGCGTGATGCCGAAGAGACTGGGGAGTGATGCCTGCTCGTACCCCAGCGGCGCGATGCTCTTGGCCTTGCTGGCCACCAGCTGCCCCGCCCCGTCGTAGAGGTACAGCGTCACCTGGGAATCCCGGTCCTGCCGCAGGTTATACAAGCTCAGGTTGGTGCGGAAACCCTCGCTCAAGCTTGCCGCCTGGGAAAGCCCGGTGAGCCACTGCTCCTGGGGGGAGCTCCCGGGCCGCACCTCCAAGCCCGGGATGAACTGCCCATAAGTGCCGCCCCCCGGCACGTCGGTGTAGGTGCGCCCCACCACCACCGGCGCCACCCCGGACTGGTTGGCAAAGCGCACGCGGATCGCCGCTTTGGCTGCATCCAGGCCGATCTGCTGCCGGAAGAACTCCAGCACGTTGTCCAGGGCCAGCGTTCCCTTGGGAGCGACCGGCACGTTGGAAATTCCCGGCGGATTGCTGTTGCTCTGGCCAGGCTCCAGGATGTCCAAGGTTACCTGGGTGACTTCCTCCGCGGGGTTGAAGATCCGCAGGTCGGTGCGCCAGAAGGTGCCGGAAAGCCCCGCCACCTTGGCCGCATCCGCCGCCACGAACCCCTGGGGCCCGCAGAGCGGTCCTTCCACGCTCACGGTCTTGGTGACGCTGCCCTGGAAGCTTCCCCGCTTGGCGGTGAGCGTCACCCGCCGGCTTCCCCCGCACTTGAAGGTGTAAGCGATGGAGCTGCCCGAGAGCTGCACCGGGCTCGGCTCCCCGGGCTTGGGATCCTCGATGGTCCAGGTGAAGCTGGTGGGATCGCCGTACTCGAACCCGGTCTTCGCGTTGAAGCTGGTGCTCTGCCCCACCGCGGGGGTGCCGGTCCAGTGGAAGTCCGCGGTGACTGGCCGCTCGTCGGGGTAAACCGTGATGGTCTTCGTGAAGGCCTGAGAGCTTCCGGCGCAGTTCTTGGCGACGACGCGGACTGTCTTGTCCCCTGGGCTGTCCCAGCTGGTTACGGGCTGACCTGCAGTGGAATCCGCGCTCTGGCTGCTGCTCCAGTACCACTCCCAGGCGGTGGCTTCGGGGGAGCCCGCCGCCAGGCTCGCGCTGAGCCTCACGGACTGCCGCACGTAGGGCTGCTTGGAACACTGGTCGGGAAAAACGGTGCAAACTTGGCCGTGGCTTGGGCTCACCTCCTCCTTGGCGATGTCGCTCACGGTAGGAGGCGCGGTAGCGCCGCAAGCGTCCGCTACCTGGATCGTCGCCTCCTTGGCGCTGGAGCCCTTGCAGTTGGCCGCGGTGAGCTTCACCGTGTAGCTGCCCGCCGCGGGGAAGGTGAAGGTGGGGTTTTGCTGGGTGCTGGAGGCGATCTGCAGGATGTCCTGGCGCACCTGCCAACTCCAGGTGGTAGGTTCCCCCGTGGAGGTATCGGTGAACTGCACCGGCTGCCCCGCCCGGGGCTGGGACGGGTTCCAAGTGAAGTTGGCGGTGGGAGCGCTGGTTTTGTCGCAGGCCACGGTGACGGTCACCTGCCCGCTGTAGCTCTGCCCGCCGATGGTCCCCGAGGCGGTGACGGTAAACGCCGACCCCGAGGCAGGGTAGGTGGTGTAGGTGTGGCTCACCCGGTCCATGCGGGTGATGGGAGGTTCGATCTGCAAAAGCTGGGTTTGCCCGTCCCCGAAGTTGAAGGTGAGCCGGTCCGCGGTGCCGGTGAGCGCCGGAGCGAAGGTGAACTGCACGGTGCCCGGGATCGTCAACCCCGAGGAGGGGCTCGCGCTCAGCGTGAGCGTCTGCCCGCCGCCACCACCGCCTCCGCCACCACCACCGCCACCACCACCGCCACCGCCACCGCCGCCACCACCGCCGCTGCCCACCACGATGGTCTTGGAGCCGCTGTAGCTCACACCCCCCACGGTGCCGCTCACCTGGATCGTGTAGGTGCCAGCGTTGGCGTAGTTGTAGGCCACCGGGTAAGCAAAGGCCGAGGGAGGCCAGGCGACGGTCCTGGGGGCGGAACCGTCCCCGAAGAGCACGGTGAGCGAGCCATCACCGCTGGCAGGGGGCGAGAAGCTCCAGGTGATGCTCAGGTTCTGCCCGGGAGCAGGGTTGGTGGGGTTCACGGTGATGGACAAGGTGCCGGTGCCTCCACCTCCACCGCCTCCGCCACCGCCGCAGCTACCGCTGCTCCCCACGGTGATGCTCTGGGTGGCCAAGGGGATCTCGCTGCTGCTGCCGGTGGGGACCCCTTTGAGGGTGATGGTGACCGGACCCGAGGAGGCGAACGCCACCTGGGTGCTCTTGCCTGAGGCGCACTCGTAGAAAGGCGCACCGCACACCAGCGCTTGGAACGCTTGCCCGGAGCAGGTGAGGGAGCCCGCGAACTCGTACTTCATGCTCTGGAAGCTGCCGGTGACGTTCTGCAAGGTGAGCGTGACGTTCTGACCGATGGCGGGGTTGGTGGGGCTCGCCGTGAAGCCAGCGGAAGCGGTGGTGGGGGTGAGCTGGCGGCTGGCCGGCTGGGGCTCGCACCCGGTGGGCACCCCGGTGACCTGCACGGTGAGCGTGATGGTGTAGGTGGTGCCGGAGGTGAGCGTGTTGGCTGGGACTGTGCAGGTGGCGGTGGTGCAGCTGTCAATGACCGCCACAGCGGGGCTGGAGCTCCACTGGTAGGCGGTGGCGGTGGCCCCTTGTACCGTAGCTTCCAAGGTGAAAGGTTGTGCCACCAGCGGCGCCACGGTTTCCTGGCCGTTTTGCTTGGCCACGAAGCTCACCGCGGCCCCAGCCACCGCAAAGGAAGCTTGGGGCACGCAAGCGTCGTAGCTTGCGGGGTTGGCGTCGGTGTACCAGCTCTCGTTGCAGCTGTCGGCCCCGGCGTGGGCATAGTGCACCACCACCGCTGCCTTGTACGTACCGCAGTTGGCCAGGCTCAGCTGGGTGGTGGCGCTGGCAGCCGGGCTCACTTGAGGGGTGTTGCTCCCCGGCAACCAGAGGTAAAAGTCGTACCCCGTGGGGTGGCCCTGGGAGCCCGTGGCGTCCAGGGTGAGGTTGGTGTTCAGCAGGTAGCTGGGCTGGTTGGGGTTGCGGGTAAGGGCTGCTTGGGGGGTGGCGCAGAGCCAGATGCTCTTTTTCAGCGTGTAAACCTGGTTGTCGGTGCCGGTGAGGGTGAGGGTGACCCAGTACTCCCCGGGCTGCTCGTTGGCAGCGGGGTTCCAGGTGAGGGGACCGCTCCAGCTGGTCACCGGTCCCCACTGCTGCACCACTTGGTTGTCGGCAGCCCGGCGGATCTCCAGCTGCCGGGAGGCGATGACGCCCCCGGAGCTATCCTGGATCGTGAAGCTGTCCCCGGGGAAACCTTTCCCGGCAACCCCCTGGGAGCCGCCGGTGGGGGTACCGACGCAAGCGGTGCTGCTGCCGCCGCTCGCGGTAAAGGCGGGTTGGGGATCGGTGGAAAAGCAAGACTTGGGGATGCTGGTGCGGGAAAGCCTCCCCCAAGCAGCCCGGTAGAACACCAGCTTGCTGCCTGCGTCCAGCACCGCGCTGTCCAGCTCGGTTTCCTGGAACCAGCTGCCGTTGGGGGGCTCGATGGGGAACGTGGCGGGGGTGGTGGGGTGGGCGATGTCGTAAGCCAGCACCGGGAGGTCGCTGGTCTCGTTGGCGGAGCTGGAAACGATGATGTAATCGCCGATGCCAGTGACGTTGTCGTACTGCCAGGAAAGCCCGGTTACGGAAAACAGCTGCTGGGGGGAAGCGGGGTTCGAAAGGTCGTAAACCGCGGCTGCCACGGTGGAAGAGGGCTTGTACACCACGTAAAGCCGGTTCTGCCAAACCTCGAAGTCCTTGAGCCCGGGGGCAGCGATTTCCGCCACCGAGCCAGGGCTAGCGGGGTTGCCCACGTTGAAAACAAGGACCTTGCTGCCGTAGAGGTCCTCGGTAATCAGGTAGGCTTGGCTCCCGGAGCCCATCGCCCTGATGAGCCCGGTGGCGGAGGTGTTCGAAAGGGTTGTCACCACCTGGAGGCTATTGGGGTTGCTCATGTCGGCAATATCAATGGCGCCGGTGCTCTGCCCCTGGGCGAGGTACGCGGCAGCGGCGTAGGTCTTGCCGTTGGCCGCCACGAACAGCGCCGCGTTCTTGGCGCCGCGGCTCGTAGGGATGTAGTTGGGGGGGGTGATGCGGTAGCGCTGCAGGGTTTGAAAGCCGCTCAAAGCGCCCTGGGCGGTGGTGGTGACGTTGAAGCTCACCCACCCGAAGTTCTTAAACATCCCCAGCCCCGTGGGGTTGTCCGGCAGCAGCGCCAGGTCCCACTGCTCGGTGTCGTCGTCCGGGGGACCCTCGGCGATCCCCCAAGGGGTATACGCTGCCCCCTCCAGGGCGAGGATCGGGTTTTCCGGGTTGGTGACGTCGTAGAAGTTGGCCGAGGTGTAGTTGGAGAAGATCAGGTACTGCTTGCCGCCGAAGGCCCAGCGGTTGATGCGGTAGGAGCGGCCGGTGGGGGAAAGCTCCCGCCCTCCAGGACAGCTGGTGCAGTCCCAGAAGTAGCTGGTCACCACCGAGCAGGTCTGCCCGGAAGCCGAGGAAAAAGACCCAATCAGCAGCAAGATCGCGAGCAAGCCCCGCATGGACTTCCTCCCAAAGGCAATATACCACGCGGGAGCCAGAATGGTGTAGCGTCGCGGGGGAAAGCGTGAGGGAGGTCACAAAAAGAAGCGGGGCCCCGCAGGGCCCCGCTGGAAAGTGGCAAGTGCTCGGTTAGAAGACGATGGACAACGGAGGCGCGCCGTTGTTGTTGCCCAGCACGTTGAGCGTCTGCGTGGAGAAGCAGTGGGCGTTGGCCATGGTAGCCGCCTCGGTGGCGGTGGAGTAGGTGCCCCAGATGATCTGCACCGCAGCCCAACCGAAGTAGGACGGGTACTGGTCGTCAAGCCAGCTCGGGTTCGTGGTGGGATCCGTGAAGGTGCCGTAGGACGGCGGCAGCACCACCAGCATCCAACCGTAATCACCAGGCAGGTCGAAGTAGTTGGTGTTCAGAGGCACCTTCTGGGTTTCGAACGGCAGCTGGTTGGGATCGCGACCACCGGTGGGCAGACCGGAAATCGGCTCGGTCTGGCGGGAGAGCGAGCGCTCGTCCATGTCCCAGGCGTAGTAGACGTAAGCACCGCAGTCGGAGATGTGACCCGCGACCTCGTTCATGTTCTTCCAGAAGATCAGGTTGGAGGTCACGCCCTCGGTGGAGGAGTTGTAGTACTCGAAGGCCAGCGCGGTAGCCAAGGGCTCGCGGAAGGTCTCGCCAACCCCGGTTTCCTCGTAGAAGCCGAACACGTTCGGGCCACCATTGACTTGATCGATAGAAGCCTCCACGTGCACCGCGGGCATGGAGTCGGAGTAGTTCTGGGCCGAGTTGAACCAAATCATGTTGCCAAGGAGCTGGTTGCGGTTGGTGGGCACTTGACCGGTCCAATAACCGTCATCGGTGGGGAAGAACAAGCTGCCGATGCTCACCACGTCCACGGTGACGTAGAAGAAGATCGGGTTGGCGCTGGTGACGTCGAACCAGGTCTTGTCGGTCCGGAGGTTCCCGGTGCCACCGCAGCCGTCGTGGCCGTAGGCGGAAAGCGGCCCGGACACCAGGTTGCGGATCGTGCCGGCCAAGTTGGACTTGTTGCCGTAAGGCGGCACGCCGTTGGGAAGCATGGCATCGGTGATGGAGCTGCGGTTCTGGGGGGCGGTCAAGCCGCCAGCCTGAGCGCGACCGTCAGGCCCGAACTCGAACGGGTCGAAGGTGAACGGAGAGCTGGCGCTGAAGTTGTCGTTGGAGGTGTCGAAGAGATCGAAGCGGCCGTTGAGGAAGTCGCGCCAGTTGATCCGGTGCACGTCGTACCCGGAAAGCACCTCGTCGAAGTCGATCACCGGCGTGGAGAGGATGTCCCACACGGTGTAGTGGACGATGATGGCATCCCGGGAAGTGTTGATGATGTCGGTAATGGTGGTCTGACCGTTGGGGTCAGGGATCCCCAGGGCGTCGGTGGAGACGACCACGTAGGGGAACAGGATCGTGGCCGCGGGCACCACGTCCCGGGCGCAGAAGTTGGCGTAGGCCACGGACCCGGCCAGGGCCAACGCCGCGAAGACTACGAGCACTTTCTTCATTTACCTTCCTCCTTTCGTCGTTGCGTTTTGCACGTTGCTAGGAAAAAACCCTGCCTCGTTCTTCCTTTGCCTCGTTGCCTCCCGTCGCCTCATCACCTCCTCTTCCTCCGTATCCCGCGGGTTGCCCCGCTTATGCTGCATCGGCATCCAATATAGCGAGCCCTGAAACCCGTGTCAAGCCCCTGTATGGGTCCAGTACCTTTGGCACTCGGGTTGATGCTGCAGGAGGAAGGATAGCGGAGATTGCTGGCCGAGGGAATGGTGGGGGCGCTGGGCGTTG
>Ga0209018_1001329_pt1 | contig 20199 bp, 11 predicted proteins | sample YNPBryBLVA2012_FD_185814 | JGI IMG/M metagenome (GOLD analysis project Ga0209018, IMG submission 185814) | Anoxygenic and chlorotrophic microbial mat microbial communities from Yellowstone National Park, USA - YNP Bryant BLVA 2012 (SPAdes)... ...
GTTGTACGGCCCGCTCCCATTGTATGCCGTCCACGACCCACTGTAGACCCAGGCGCTGTCCGTATCATCATACGTCCCAGGTCCGACCGGTGATATCTTCGCCACCGCACTTGCTGGATTCGACAACTCTCCCAAGAAATAATTCACATCCCGCGCACGGACAGCAAAATAGTAGGTAACGCCAGGCGTCAGGCCGGTAACGGTGAGGGTTTCGGTTTGCCCGGCTGATTTTGGAATCAGGCTGTTGGGGAAGGGCGTGGCGTTGTTCCACCAGGAACCTTCACCCGTGATGGGACTGGTGCTGTAGCGCACCAGGTAACTGGTAACGCCAACATCATCACTGGGAGCTGTCCAGGTCAGATCCACTGTGCCATCCGTGGATCCAGTAACGGCAGCCAAATCGTTAATCTTCGACGGTGCAGCGGATGGAGCGCCGCAGGTATAGATGCGCACATCGTCCAGCCACCAGCCATAGTCATAGGTCGTATAATCCAGCCCCATGCGCCAACGGAAACGAACGCTCTGGCCGGTCAAGGAATTCAAATATAGACGGCTGGAAATGTAGCCATGGCTGTCTGCCACGAATGCGTTACGGCCTTGAAGCGGGTTGTTATAGCCTGTTTCGATGGTCCCGTTGTATCCATTGTATTGGAAAAGGCTGCTTGCGTCGGTCCAGGTCGCGCCGTTATCGGTGCTGTATTCCAGGACACCACCGTCGTACATATAACCTTCAGAATCATCGAACCCATACGCATGGGCAAAATGCAGGAAGGAATTAGCCGGCAAGGTCACACTGCTGTTCATGGCAGCGTAGGTATCCGTTCCACCTGACTCCTGCAAATAGTCATCCGCATACAAGGAATATGTGCCAGAATGAGCATACGTATTATCCCGCGACCAGCGGTTGGTGCCTACCAACGCGCCAAAGGACCAGTTTGCCGTTCCATATTCCATATCGTCATAGAACAGGTTGAACGGCGCCTGACTTGGATTCACACACAAATCTGCTTCTGGGTTATAGTTACCGCCCAACGGCTGTAGATTCATCTCCACGGCATCGGTGGCGTCACGCACTTCCTGGCAATCGTCCGTGGTGATACCATTGACGCCCGTTTTATTGTAGCAAGCCTGATACAAAGCGTTGTACAAGTCCTTGTAATCCGCACCCGATGTAAGCAGGTTGGTTTGAGCCTCGTAGTAAATGGTGATTACCTTTTGCATCCCCAAGGCCGTAACGGTCTTGCCGTTGAACGTTCCGCCGTCCGTCATCAGGTAGACCGCCTTGTTGTTCACGCCGCTGTTGGTGTGAACGCCGCCATTGTCGTCCGCCCCCAAGTAATACAAGGTGCTGGTCATTTTGTCGGGTTGGTCGTATAGGGGCGGGTCTTCCATGTCGCGAATCGGGGTCGGAGTAGTATCCTCGCCTATCAGCCACTTGACCGATGGGTCATCATTGCCCTTGCCATTGGTCTGGTCCACGAATTCGCCCCACAAGTCGGAAAACGATTCATTGATAGCGCCAGATTGGTAGTAGTAGAAAAGGTTCGATTCATATTGCGTGACGCCGTGCGTGATCTCGTGCGCCACCACATCGTCTGCCACGATGTTACAACCATCTCCATATACCATCTGACTGCCATTCCAAAAAGCATTGCAATAGCCGGAAGTATAGTAGTGAACCGTAGACTTTATCGTCATGCCAGCATTGTCAATGCTGTCGCGGCCATGGTAGGTAGAGTAGAAATCATACGTATCCCCCGCATAGATGTGCGCATTTTGCGCATAGATGTCTCCGCCCGAGCAGGTAGGGTTGGATTCGTTGCACACCAACGTGCCGGGCAGATTCGTGGTATTGCCGGTAGTGTAGGTCTCGCGGTTCTTGGCATAATCAACCTGGTTGAAACTCAAAGCCAGGTTGCCGCGCAAAGCGTCTACCAGCACGAACTCGCGGATGGGAAGCAATTCTACCGGCGTCACCTCCAAGCGCCAGACCAGACGGGTATCACCCTTGTCTGGACCGATCAAGCGCGGGTCGTAAATCCATAATTGCGGCTCGCTGGCCGTCAAATCCGACACGTCCAATTCATATTTCTTGGCAACCGCCTGTAAAGCATTCTCTTGGGCTTGCGCCGCGCTGACAGCCGCCTGCGTGGCGACTTTGATCTTGGGAAGGACCTCTTTGTTGACAGCCACAATATTGTTGTTGCCATCTACCTGCACGATGACTTCGCCGCCTACAACCGGGATGCCCTGATATTGTTGTTGGAAACGCACCGTAGAACGCCCGGCTTCCTGCTTCTGCTTCATCAACTTCAGATCGCTGGCCTGGTCTCGCAACCCCAACAGGGAACCGCATACCGATAAATAGCCGCGCGCAGCCACCTCGGGCGAGGCGTTAGCAGGCAGCGCGGAAGGTTGGGGAATCGGGCGGCCCGGCATAGTGCTGATGAAACGCAGGGTGCCGGTCTCGGCCTCCACAGTAGCGCGTGCCTGCCCCCGGTTCAGGCATTGCGCGTAAATATCATTGGGTCGCTGAGCAACGAGGCTGTAATTGGCCTCTTCTGCTAATGCGTTCATCCCGCCTACCGGCCACAGCAAAGCAAAAATGACGCTGAAGGCCAGGATTTTGTAGAAGTAAGTATAGACAGAGGATTTCATGGCAACACTCTCCTGAAAACAATCACGACTCCGTCTCCAAACATCGAGCACCGAGTCGCAAATTTTTCGATTGCAACAATAAGCCAAAACGGAGAATACCCCACATGGGGGCCATCTCCACGGACAAAGGATTTGACGCTAATAATAAAGATTCTTCCAAGCAAAGTACACTCACTATAATCATAACAAATTTTTAGTCATATTAACTTCACATTTTTGTTAGCCATCTTAACAACATTGTTTGACGGCGGCCCAATCCATCGGGGAAAAAAGCATTTTTTCACAAATAGAGAAATTTATACACCAGATTGCCAGACTAAACATTACGGTTTCCTTACTTACTATATCCCCTCTGACATGCAAAGACAATCACGCAATAGGACTATTCGCCCTCGCCCCGGCCCTCATGGCCTAAGCCTGAGCCAGCCCGGCAAGGTCCCCTTACGCCCACTATCCGACTACCTGACTCTCCGACTATCAGACTATCCGACTATCAGACTATTCAGAATAACGCAAATTTTCTGCCCGGCATGACCATCCCCATACAGTGCCGGCCGCGCGCCGCCTGGGAACCATGTTTCATAAGCCACCTGAATTTGTTCGACCCGCGCGCCTGCCAGGTAGTTCCAGCCGGCCTCCACCGTCTCGACCCACTCGGTTTCATCGCGCAGGGTGATACAGCGCACGCCCAACAGGTAGGCTTCCTTCTGCATCCCGCCCGAGTCGGTCAGGATGCAGTCCGCGTTTTCTTCCAGGATGAGCATATCGAAGTAGCCGACCGGTTCGAGCAGGGAAACATTGGGGGGCGCAGAAAGCCCATAGCGCGCAAGCAGTTTGCGGGTTCGGGGATGAAGCGGAAAAACGATACGGGTCGGCAGGCGGCCCAGGGCCGTCAAAATCGCGGTCATGTTAGCCGGCTCGTCGGTGTTGGCCGCGCGGTGGACGGTGACGAGCGCGTACTGCCCGGCCTGCAAATCCAAATCGCTCAAAACCGTCGAGCGTTTGCGCGCCTGCTCCAGGTTGTGCAGCAGGGCGTCGTACATCACGTCGCCTACGTTATAGACGTTCTCGCGAATGCCTTCTTTTGCCAGGTTTTGGACAGCGGCTTCGGTGGGACAGAACAGGATATTCGACAGATGATCGGCAACGACGCGGTTGATCTCCTCCGGCATCGCTCGGTTATAGGACCTCAGGCCGGCTTCCACGTGAGCGAGCGGAATCCCGGCCTTGGCCGCCACCAGCGCCCCCGCCAGGGTGGAGTTGGTGTCTCCATAGACCAGCGCCAGGTCGGGCTTGATTTCGGAAAAGAGCCGCTCCAGCGCGATCATCATCCCGCCGGTCTGTTCGGCGTGCGAGCCGCTGCCCACGCCCAGGTTGTAGTGCGGCGCGATGCCCAATTGTTCGAAGAAAACCTCCGACATGCCGTAGTCGTAATGCTGGCCGGTGTGGATGAGTTTCTCGTCGAAGGCAGACGCCAAAGCGCGCGAGACGGGCGCCGCCTTGACGAACTGCGGGCGCGCGCCCACGATGGAGGCGATGGTCTTAATGGTCATGGATGACTTCCTTGAAAATGGTTTCATATTGCGCGGCGATGCGCGTAATGTCGAACTGCGACGCCTTGCGCAGGCTAGCCTCCTGGAACTGCCGCAGGAGGGCCGCGTCGGTCAACAATTTGCGGAGCGCCTCAGCAAAGCCAGCCTGGTCGCCGGGCTGCTTCAGAAAGCCATTTTGCCCTTCTTCAACAATGTCGAGAAAGCCGCCGATGTGGCTGGCCACCACCGCCAGACCGTTGGCAAGCGCCTGCACGCCCACCACCGGAAGTCCTTCCGACAGCGAGGGCATGAAGAGGATGTCGCTTTTTGCGAACCAGGCCAGCACTTCTTCGGGCGTCACCCAGCCGGTCAAGGTGAAGCGCCCTTCCAGGCCTGCGGCATGGATGGACTGCTCGACCGCCTCGAACAACTCGCCGTCGCCCAGCAAGACACAACGCCAGTCCAGGTCACGCAGGGCAGACAAGGTACGAACGATCAACAGGGGGTCTTTTTGCGAGACGAAACGGCCAGCAAAGGCAATTTGCGGGATGCTTCCAGGCTGGCGGGCCACAGGGCGAGCCGCCGGCGCTTCGACGCCGTTGTAGATGACGCCAATTTCGACCGGGTAACAGCGTAAAGCCAATTGCCGCGTGTAGTGGCTGACGGCCGTGACGCGGCTGGCTTTCTTCCAAATGGGAGGCGTGAAAGGCAGCAAGTACCGAAACCAGTGGTCGGTTTTTTCCGGCACGCCGCCCGGCACATCGCCTAGATGGGCGGTCAACACATACGGAATGCCCGTCAGCGCAGACAAGGCCCAGCCCAGCGCCCCAGCCGGCAGCGCAAAGTGAACGTGCAACAGGTCAGGTCGGAAGCGGCGGATGTGCGCCAGGCCATGCCAGAGTCCCAGCAGGATGTAGGCAGCCATGGCCGGCACACTGGCCGAGTATGAAGCCGTCCGCAGCGAAGGGATGCGCACGACCTGAATGCCGTCCACCCTCTCGCGCAGCGGTAGCCCCTTCAAATGGGCGGTCAACACCAAAACCTGGTGGCCGCGCCGGACAAGTTGCTTGCAAATGTCATAGGCCGCCCGTCCGCCTCCACCACCCACCGGCGGAAACTCGTGAATCAAGACCAGGATGCGCATGGGTTATTCTTTTCCGGCAGTTCGTTCTTCCCAGTTCAGGGCAGCGATGATGGACGGCAGATAAGCCGCGCCCGGCAAACTGGCGGCCATGTACAGCAAGCGAATAGCCACCGCCACCGTCAGGCTGGCCGCCGCGCTCAGCCCCCCCACCTGCGAAAAGAGAAAGGTAAGCGACAATTCTTGCACACCATAGCCGTTGATCGAGACTGGCATCAGCGTCACGAAGTAGGCCAGGCTCCACAGGCCGGCAATCAGGAAAAAGGAGATAGAGGCGCCCAATCCCGAAATGACGATGTAGAAAGCAGCAATGACGCACAGACTATGCAGCCAGGTAAAGACGAGAGACAGGAACAACGCCGCGGGGCGTTCGATCCAGGTCGAGAAGACCCGCAGGGTGCGCTTGACGAACTCCCAAGCGCGTTGGAACAAGCCGCCCAGAGCCGCTGATTGCAAAACCGGCGCGCTCAGGCTATGCCAAACCGGGGAAATGCCAAACGGCAGCAAACAAGCCATACCCAGCATCCCAATCAAGCGGTCGGCGGCCAGCGAAGCCAACGCCAGGGCCTGATCCATGCCCATCTGGATGGCGCTGACCAGGCGCACCACGTCGCCTCCAATGGTGGTAGGAAGGAAATTGGAAGCGAACAAACCCGCAAAGGTCAACGCTGAAGTCTTGAAATAGGAGATTTGTACGCCCCCTGCTCGAACCAATACATGCCAGCGGGCGCTGACAAAGAGCCGCGAAAGGAACAGGCAGGCCAGCGCCAGGGAAAAATTGGCTGGCGAAACCTGACGCACGGCAGAGAGGATTTCGTCCAGCCCTTCTTGTTCGATCAAGAAGAAAGTCAAAGCGGTCGCCAGCAATGTCCCAGCCAGGCGAAAGAGGAAGGCGCGCCGTTTCGAGAGCCAGCCCTTCATTCCCTCTTCTTGTCCAGGTTTACCACTTCGCGCAAGGTGTACGTTGGCTTGCGCTGGGACTCGTGATACGTCCTGACTTGCAATTCGGCGATCAGCCCCATCAGGAAGGATTGAAAGCCCAAAATCAGGAACATGACGGCCAATTGGAACAAAGGCGAACCCAGAACCGAAACAGACTGCATCATGCGGCGAATGAACAGATACGTCATCATCACGACGCTGCCAATCCCCAACAGCATCCCCATACCGCCAAAGACATAGATGGGTTTATTCGAATAACTGACCAGGAACTTGACGGTGAACAAGTCCAAAATGACCTTGACGGTGCGCTCGAGGCCGTATTTGGTCTTGCCAAATTTGCGCGGGTGATGATTGACCACAATTTCCGTAATGCGCGCTCCCACCGAAGCGGCAAAGACCGGGATGAAGCGGTGCATTTCCCCATACAAGCGAAAGCCGGATAACACTTCGCGGCGATAGGCCTTCAACGTACAGCCGTAATCGTGCAGGCGCACACCGGTTACATACGAAATCAGGGCATTGGCCATCCTGGAAGGCAAGGTGCGGGTAAAGAAGGTGTCTTTTCGCTCCTTGCGCCAACCGCTGACCAGGTCGTAGCCCTCATCGAGTTTAGCAAGCAGCAAAGGGATATCGGCCGGGTCGTTTTGCAAATCGGCATCCAGCAGGATAATGATTTCTCCCTGCGCATGGTCAATGCCGGCTACGATGGCCGCCGTCTGCCCGTAATTACGGCGCAAGACCACCACCCGCACTTGTTCGGGATGTTGCTGAGCCAGGCGTTTCATCATCGCAAGGCTTCCATCGTTGCTGCCATCGTCTACGAAGACCAGTTCCCACGAATGAGGCAGAGCGTTCATGGTGCGCTCGACCGCCTCGAACAGCAAGGGCAGGTTTTGTTCCTCGTTGAAGACCGGCACAATCAGCGAAAGTTTCATGGTTTCCTTTCAAAAATACGGATGCGCGAACCTCCTCGGCAGGAGAACGGCTGCGGGACGAGCGTCAGTTCCTCATACCGCTCGCCATCAGCCAGGTCGTCTTTCCAGCCATTGTAACGCGCTTCTTCGATCAACAGAAAATCCGCTTCATTTTTCCATTGCTGGGCCAAGGCTTCATTCCACAGGCCGGCCCGCCTCAACTGCTCCGGGTCGCCGCCGATGCGAAAGGCATAGTCTTGATTCAACTGTCCAGGGAAGATTTCGACGCCGGGAATATAAAGCAGCGGCACCACCGACAGGCCGCCGTCCCAGTAGACCAGGCTGCCGGGCGGGATAACTTCGGCAAGATGCGCCCCGTTTTCTTCGTAGGCGGCAATCACGTCCAGGCCACACGTGTCGGGGCGGTTGTTGCCCGTCAACGCCCATGAAAACAGAAAACCAAACAGTAGAATTGCATTCACCAGCGCAAAGCCAAAATTGCGGACGATCTTCCTCTTCCACCGATAAACCACATAAACCAGGAAGAGGAAAATAAAACCAGCAAACAAACCAAGTGCCGTAGAGGCCGCCTGTTTTGCCAGTTTGCGCTCCCAACCAAAGCCAGATAAGACCTGCCACAACGAAGGGACAGAGGCAAGATGCCCGCCGTTCAGCGTGATGAGGTCGTTTCCGAGTTCCTCGAACAACGAGAAGCCCAGGCCGGCAAACAGCAAAAGGGTGAACAAGACGATGACCACTTGCCTGAGCGGGCCAGGGTTCGTGTCCCACGCCTGGACGAAGATCACCAGCAGCAAAATGCCGACCGAATGGAAGAAAGCCAGGTAGGCCAGGAAACAAAACACGCAATAGTTATTCAGCACCGAGGCCCACAAGTGCATCAGCAGCAAGACGACATACAGCGAACTCAGGAACAGGGCAATACGGAAGGTGGCCGCGTCCTTCCAGCGGGATGTCTTCGGCCACAGCAGCATCGCCGCCAAACTACCAACGACAGGCAAAAATTCCAGCCGCAAGCCCTGGAAAAAGGCCAACAGCCTGCCATCCCAAGCAACAGAGGGATTCCAGAATGGCTCCCCAAGGTCAGGATAACGATAGGGATCGAGGAAGGGCGCCAAGCGGCCGGGCAGGGCAGTTGTGAACAAGGTCAAGATGTTCGGCCAATACCGCGCCGCGCCCGCCAACAACACCAGCGCCGAGGCTGCCATCGCTAGCAGGGCCGCTTTCCACCCCTGCTGCCGCCACAGATACACTCCCAGCAAGGGAATGACCGCAATCACATTGTAACGGGTAAAAATCAACAATCCGGCCAGCAAACCGCTCGCAATCAACTGCCAAAGCGGACGTTTCTCGCCCAACGCCAAAACCAGCACCCAGGTCAACATACAATTGACCAGCACCTGCGTAATCGCCAGGCTGTAAACGCCAATGATGACCGGGCTGACCGCAAACGCCCACACCGCGCCCGCCGCCAGCCAGCGGTTCCCCACACGGCGCGCCAAAATCCAAAGCCCGACCAACGCCAAGACCCCAAAGAAAACCGACAGGTAACGGCCTGTCCGCAAACCAGGCCCAAACCATACCTGGACATAGCCCGGAATCAGAAACGCCAATGGCGGCTTGTTGGTCCACACGCCATAGGGCTGGAAAGGTTCATAGACCCCGGTAGCAAACAAGAAGCCTTTGAGCAGATAAAGCCCCTCGTCGAAGTTGGTTTCCTCGCGGTGCGCGTGCAACAAAGATTGCAACAGATAAGCCAGCCCTCCCAGGAAGGCAAACGTCTCTGCTGCATAGCGCGCCTGCATCAGGCGAGAAAAGCATGCCTTCATCACACTAATCACCTCCTCGCGGAATGAACTCTGCGCTACCCTTGACCGCCGCTCAAACGCTTCAAATCCGCATCCACCATCATGGTGACCAGTTCCCGGAACGAGACCGACGGTTCCCATCCCAGCACGGTACGCGCCTTGGACGGGTCGGAAACCAGCAAATCTACTTCAGCCGGCCGGTAGAAGCGTTCATCTTGCACCACATACTGCTTGTAATCCAGTCCCACGTAGCCGAAGGCAATTTCGCAAAATTCTCGCACCGAGTGGGTCTCGCCCATGCCAACCACATAGTTATCGGCACGTTCCTGTTGCAGCATCAGCCACATAGCCTGCACATAATCGCCGGCAAAGCCCCAGTCGCGGCGGGCGTCCAGGTTGCCCAGGCGCAGTTCCTGGGCCAGCCCCAACTTGATGCGCGCCACACCGTCGGTGATTTTGCGTGTCACGAATTCCAACCCACGGCGGGGCGATTCATGGTTGAAGAGGATACCCGAAACGGCAAACAAATCATACGATTCACGGTAGTTGACCGTAATCCAATGCCCATACACCTTTGCCACGCCATACGGGCTGCGCGGATAGAACGGCGTGGTCTCTTTTTGCGGCACCTCGACGACTTTGCCAAACATCTCGCTCGACGAGGCCTGGTAGAACTTGATTTTGGGGTTGACAAAACGGATGGCCTCCAACATGCGCGTCACCCCCAGAGCGGTTACATCGCCGGTCAGCGCCGGTTGATTCCACGAAGTTGGCACGAACGATTGCGCCGCCAGGTTGTAAATTTCGGTTGGCCGATATTCCTCCAGCAGCGACAACAACGAGCCTTGATCCGTCAAGTCGCCGGAGACGACGAGGATGTCATCCAAGAGATGCCGGATGCGTTCGTTCGTCACCGTGCTGGAGCGGCGCGCTACCCCCACCACCTGATACCCTTTGGAAAGCAATAACTCTGCAAGATATGAACCATCCTGACCAGTGATTCCCGTAATGAGAGCAGTAGGCATGTTTTCTCCTGAAGCAAAATTCAGGTTGAATTATAAACCTTCCATCGAGAACGTCAAGCGGAGCGATTCTTCTTGGAGCGATGCCGGTCCCACCACGCGCCTCCCACCAGGACGATGAAACTGCTCCCGATAATCAAGCCGACCATCCACCCAAACGGAATCTGCCCGCCGATGTGATAATAGCGGCTCAAGTACCATTGGGTGAAAAAGCCCAGGAAAATGGCCTCGATCAACCCGATGCGCGCCAGCCACGAATCGGCCCGGGTACGGAAGCAAGCCCAGGCGTAGCCCGAAGCGAGCGCCAGCCAGGGCAGCAGGATGGTCCGATAGCGCGGATTGTCCCATTGGTCGCCGCCACCGCGCAGGGCGGTCAAAACAATCCACAGCCAAGAGAGAAAGACCACCCACAGCCACAGACGGCGTTCCTTCGGACGGGCGTCTGCAAGCGCGGCTACGAAAGCATAGAGCAGCAACGGCCACATCAAGTACCAGCCCAGCGCGCGCGCAATGCCGGTGACGCGCCAGGTGAGCGTGGTCGGCTCGATAAAGGCAGCCGGAAGAACGGGCTGAAAGACACCGTAGAGGGCCACAAAAGGCAGGCGCAGCCAGCCGGGCATCTCCTGAAAGAGTTTTTGCACCCAGCCAGAGCCGCGCTTCAGTTGATACACGTCCCATTTGACGGCCTCGCGCAGCCAGCCGGCCAGCACGCCCAGCGGCCCGCCGCCAAACGTCCCCTGCCGGTTGAGGGCATTTGCCAGCAGAAGCAACCCCACGCCAAGAACCAAAACAATGACAAAGAACCAGACCCACGAGAGGCGGCTATGTTCGCGCGCCATCCACCACCAGCCTGCCAGCAAAACCAGTGTGACCAGCGCCGCCGCAGGCGAGACCAATAGCATCCCGGCCAGACCAAGCCCAAGCCATACGAACGCACGGCGGGAATGGTTGAATTGCCAATCTACGAAGCCCCACAAGGCCAGCGCCCCAAAAGTCATCAGGTAAGGCTCACGCATGGCCGCGCCGCCCAGCAACAGGCTTTCGGGGTAGAGCGTCAGAATCCAAGCGGCGGCCAGAGAAATTGGCTCGCCAAATGCCAGCCGCGCCGCCCGCCAGAAAAAAGGCAGGGCCAGCGCAGAAACGCTGGCAGAGAGCAGAATGAGCAGCACTGGACGCTGGGCGTCGGGGGAGAACGCGCGGTAAGCCAGCGCCGCAAACGCCAGCAGGCCGCCATACTGATCGGTGTGATAGGTCTTGTCGAAGGCCGAGAGAATGGAAGCCTGCGATTGCGCCAGTTCCCAGGCCTGGTCGTCGCGGCGGTGCGCGTCGGTGAAGAAATAACCGGCGCGGTCATCTGGCTCGTCGTAGCCATCTATGGGCAGGGCCAGGTACACCCCTACGCCGGTCGCCAGCCGCAAAGCAAAAGATAGACCCACCAACCAGGCCAGGGTCGGCCCGCCGCCGGCCCAGCGATGAAGAAACACGAAAAGGAAAAACGAAAGCAGAAAGAGGACGAAAAATGACAGCCAGCCAATCCAGAAACTGCCGGGCTGCAAAAAAGAGAACAACGCCCCCAGTCCGAGGCTGAGCGGAACGCTCCAAGAAAGATGACGAGTCATTTCTCGAATCCTTCCAGCGCGCGTTTGGCGCGGGCCGTCCAGGTATAGGCGGACACATCTTTCTGCGCCTGCGCCGCCAGCGCCAGACGGCGGGCTTCATCGGCCAGCAAAGCGCGCGCGGCTTGTTCCCAGGCGTCCACATTCCCAGGCTCGCAAAAGACGGCGTTGCCCTCGTGCAACACTTCATGCAAGACGGGCAAATCCGCCGAAAGGATGGCGCGCCCGGCCGCCATGTAGTCGAACATCTTCATCGGGTTGATGACCTCAGCAATATCCTGCCCGCTGGAGGCGGCAATCGAGCGTCCATAGGGCATCAGCAGCACGTCCGCCGCCGCCTGATAGAGCGGCAAGCGGCTGTTTTCGACGAAGCCGGTCATGATGACGTTGGAGGCGCCGGCTTCGGCCAGCCGTCCACGCCAGTAAGCCACTTCGTCCGGCGTCCCCCCCACCCACAGGAATTGCGCCTCCGTCATCCGCCTGGCCAGTTCGAAGAGCAAATCCGCGCCGCGCCCAGGGTAGATGTGACCGGTAAAGCCCAACGTTGGTTTCTCTGCAAGACCCAGTTGACGACGGGCCTCTGCCGCGCCAGGCAGGGACTCGTACTGCGCCGGGTCTACGCCGTTGGGCGCAATCTGCACCGCCTCTTCTGGCAACCCCAGCCCTGCCGTCCTTTCGACGGCTTTCCTCAACGCCTGGGTGGTGACCAGCATCCGCTTGGGGGTGGACGAACGCCAAAAGCGGCGCATCCACCAGGGGCCAAGTCGACCGGTCACTTCGGCATGGATTTCCAACACGACAGGCCAGCCCAGCCAGAGCGCCAGCACTGCCGGGTTGAGCAGCCAGGTGTAGACCAGGTCAGCCTTGAACTTGCGCGCCGCCAGAATAGCATGGAGGCTGAAATCATAGCGTTTCAGTTTTGGGATAGAGGGCAGCCATTCGATGTCGAACGCAGTTCGTAACCCGTAATGCGTAAGGAGGGCATCCCAAGAGGCAGGCGCCGTCTCGCGCGGGGCAAATAAGCGGATGTCATGCCCTAGTTGCGCCAGCGCCTGGCAAACTTTCATGGCTTGAATGGAATTGGCCGTCAGCGAAGGGATGCGGGAGTTGGTGATGAGGGCAATACGCATAGAAAGATTTCATCTCGAAGGCGGTCAGCGGAGAGGAGCGGATAAGCGGATGGCGGTCAACGAATGGCGGTCAGCGGAGAGGAGCGGATAAGCGGATGGCGGTCAACGAATGGTGGTCAGCGGATGGAAAGCGGATAAGCGGATGGCGTGCGGCTTACCCCTTGCCGACAAACTCATCCGTGACTTCGTCCAGTTTCAAACTTATGATTTGGCTGGTCGAATCGCGCCCCATGGTCACCCCGTAGATCACATCCGCCGCCTGGACGGTGTTTCGATTGTGGGTGATCACGATGAACTGCGTCTCGCGGCTCAATTCCTGCAACAGGTCACGGAAGCGCCCAACATTGGCCTCGTCCAACATGGCGTCCACTTCGTCCATCACGCACACCGGCGTAGGCGAGACCTTCAGAAGCGCAAAGACCAGCGCAATGGCCGTCAGGCTCCTTTCGCCGCCAGAGAGCAACGCCAATCCTTGCTCGCGGCGGCCAGGCAGACGCGCCTCGATTTCGATGCCGGTCTCGACCAGATTTTCTGGCTCGGTCAAGACCAGGCGCGCCGAGCCGCCCCCAAACAGGCGCACAAAGATTTGACGGAACTCGCGATCTACCGCCTCGAAGGTTTTGGAAAACTCCTGGCGCGTCAACTCGTCCAGTTCGGCAATCACCTGGCGCAAGTCGGCTTCGGCCCGGTGCAAATCCTCCACTTGCGTCTTCAGGAAGGCGTAACGCTGGCTCTCAGCCTCGAACTCCTGCTGAGCATCGGGATTGACCGGCCCCATGCGGCGCAACTGGGCGCGCTGCTGGGTCAACTGCTCTTCCAAGCCGGCGCTCAATTCCTTCACGACCGGCAATTGCTCTACCATGCCGTCCAGCGGCAGCGGCAGCGGACCCGATACATCTTGCGCATACTCGAAGTTCACCAATCCAAAATCATCTTGAATGCGCCCGCGCAAGGTCTCTAGCGCCTCCTGACGGCGAATGACCTCGACCTGCACCTGATTGTATTGACGCTCGGCCAGCGTCATGGCGCGCTGGGCCTCGGCCTCCCTTTCCTGAAGTCTGCGTTCTTCCTCTTCGGCGCGCACAAGGTCTTGCTCGGCGGGTTCGATGCGCGCTTGCAAGGCGGCAATCTCGGCGGCCAGCGCAACTTCTTTTTCATGCAGCACGGCGCGTTCCTTCTCTACCGCCGCCAGGTTGCTTTCGACTTCCTCCAGGCGGCGGCTTGCATTGCGCCCATCCTCTTCCAGCCGCGCAGAGGCGGTGCGCCGCTCTCGCAGCCGTTCTTCTATATTGCCCAACGCCTGTTCAGCCACTGCCACGCGCGTCGTCCAATACGAGACCTGCGCCTGCGCCTCGTCCAGAGAGACGCTGCCCCATTTTTCCTCCAGGACACGCGCCTCTTCAGCCGCCTGTGCGGACTCGGACTCGAGGGCGGCCTGCGAGGCGAGAAAAGCGCTTCCGTCCGCTTCGGCCCTGGACGCCTCGGCCTGCAACGCTTCGAGTTGTTTTTTCTGCCACTCCAAGGCGCGCTGGGCCGCTTCGAGGGCCGCGGCGGCTTGCCTTTCCACGCTCTCGGCTGACTCCAGGCGGGCGCGGGCTTCGCGCTGGGCGCTTTCGGCGGCTGAAAAGGCCTCTCGAGCGGCCAGCAGGTCCGAGGTCAAGACGCGAAGCGCAGATTGAAGCGAGTCCACCTGTCCACTGAGCGCGTTCAGGGTCTGCTGCAACTCACGGCGTTGACGCGGCCTGCTCAAGGTCGAGCCGCGCCCCGATTTCCCTGCCAGCACCAGACCATCCGCACGGAAGACCTCGCCGCGCAGGGTAACAGCGCGGACGTAGGGCGGCTGAGCGGTCATCAGGCGGCGGGCAGCGGCGCGGTCACGGACGATGAAGGTATGCCCCAACAGCAAATTCTTGGCTACACGCAACTCGTCAGGGGCATCCACCAAATCCGCAGCCAGCCCCAGGCAATCAGGGTCGGCGGGAGGGCGAAGCGGCGCGGGGGCATTCAAGCCGTCGAGCGGCAGGAGAGCGGCGCGCCCGGCGGTTTCGGCTTCGAGCAGGGTCAGGGCTTCTTCGAGGTTGCTGCTTTCGAGCAGCACAGCGTCCAAACTCTCGCCCAGGGCGGCGGCGATGGCGGTCTCCAATTCGGCTGGAACATCCAGGGCGGCGCTCAAGGCTCCGCGCGCACCCGACAAACGCGCCTGGCGGGCCGCCTCGAGCAAAAAGCGGGCGCCTTCGGCGTAGCCAGAGAGGGATTGTTCGGCCTGCTCCAGCACTTCCAGTTGCGCGGCCTGGCGCGACCATTCGGCCTTGAGGGCCGCCAGTTCATCGCTCTGAGCGCGTTTCTGGTCTTCGAGGGCGGCTACTTCTTGGCGGCGGGCGTGCAGACCCTGCTCGGCGGTGCGCAAGACTGTCTCTGCCTTCTGGCAGGCTGTGGCAGCAGCGCGCTGTTCCCCCTCTGCGCGGGCGGCCTCCGCCTCCGCCTCGCGGATAGATTGCTCGACAGCGGCGAAACGTTCGCCAAGCGAGATGCGGCGTGCGGCCAGGTCGTCTAAACGCGCCTGCATCTCGGCGCGGCGGGTGGTCAAGACGGTCAGCCGTTCTTGGGCAGCGCGCAGTTGGTCTTGCAGCAGAGAGCGTTCGGCCTGCAACGCCGCCCATGTCTCTTGAGCAGAGTCCAGGCTGGCGCGGGCCTGCGCGTGGTTTTCCTGCGCACGGTCATATTCGCCTTCGGTCTCTTGCAAGCGTTCGCGCGCCAAAACGCTTTCTTGAGTCAGGCGGTCTTGCTCACTCTGCAAGGCTTGACGGGAGGCGAGCAAAGCGCGCTGTCGTTCCTCCAGCACCGCCAGCGAGCGGCTGACCTCCTCCCATCGGCCATGCAAGTCGGCCAATTGGCGATGCCAGGCGTTCAGTTCGGCGCGTAGCGTCTGCACACGGTTACGGAAAGCGGCATACTCCGACTGGCGGGCCTGGAAGGTTTCACGCGCTTCGCGTTGTTGAGCTTCTTGGCGGCGCTGCACCTCGCGGCTCTCGGTCACTTCGTGCAGGGTCTTGTGCCAATGATAGCCATACCACTCACGCAGCAAGACACGCAAATCGGCCTGCATGCGGCTATATTCCAAGGCGCGGCGCGCCTGCCGCTCCAGGGAACGCAGACGCGGTTCGAGTTCGGCCATGATGTCGAGAACGCGCTCCAGGTTGCGCTGGGTGGCCTCCAGGCGGCGCAAGGCCTCCTCGCGGCGAGAGCGGTACAATCCTACCCCAGCGGCTTCCTCGAACAAGCGACGACGCTCGTCGGCTTTGAGCGCCAGCGAGGCGTCTACCAGTCCCTGGCCGAGGATGGTATAGGTGCGCTCACTCAAACCAGATTGCGCCAAGAGTTCGTTGATCTCCCGCAAGCGGACATGCTGCCCGTTGAGCAGATATTCATTGCGCCCGTCGCGGTAGGCGCGGCGTCCCATCGAGACCTCGCTGAAATCCACCGGCAGCCAGCCATCGGTGTTGTCGAACAGGATACTGGCCGAGGCCATACCGGCGCGAGGCCGATGCTCGGAGCCGGCGAAGATCATGTCTTCGGTCTTCTTGGCGCGCAACAGGCCAAAGGATTGCTCTCCCAGCACCCAGCGCAAGGCATCGGCAATGTTCGATTTGCCAGAGCCATTCGGCCCGACAATGGCGGTGATGCCCTCGGCAAATTCGAACACGGTGCGCGAGGCAAAGGTCTTGTATCCTTGTAACTCAAGAGATTTAAGGCGAAGGGGCATGAAGGGAGTAGAAAGTAGAGAGTAGAGAGTAGAGAGTAGAGAGTAGAGAGTAGAGAGTAGGGAGACTATTTCATCAACAACTACAGGTCAAGCCAGTTCGAGGGCCTGGAGGGCGGCCTGGGCAGCGTTCTGCGCGGCCAGATGTTTGCTGGGGCCGCTGCCGCGTCCATACACTTGACCGTTGATTTGCACCTCGACCATAAAGGTCTTGGCATGGTCGGGACCGCTGGTTTCTACGGTGTGGTAATGGGGCGTGCCAAGTTTGTGCGCCTGGGCCCATTCCTGCAAGGTGCTTTTGGGGTCGAATATTTCTGTTCGGTCTAGCACGCGCTCGCGCACGCTTTCGATCAAAGGTTCGATGAAGCGTTGTACAGCGGGGATGCCGCCGTCCAGGTAGAGAGCGCCGACGAGCGCCTCGAATGCAGCGCATAACAAGGTATCGCGCTCGCGCCCGCCGGAGGCCAGTTCACCTCGCCCAAGGCGAAGGGCGGCGCCCAGGTCGAGTTGACGCGCAAAGGCAGCCAACGTATCGGTACGAACCAATGCAGAACGAATGCGTGTCAGGTCGCCTTCGTGCATTTCTGGGCAATGATGGTAGACCCAGGCGCCAACGATGAAATCCAACACGGCATCGCCCAGGAATTCGAGGCGCTCGTTGTCTTCCAGGGCATGCTGATTTTCGTTCAAGTACGAACGATGCGTCAACGCCCGCAACAGCAGTCCCTGGTTGGTAAAAGACAGCCCCAACCGTCGGGCCAGTTCAGCGGCAGGCTCGAACGCTACTGGCGGAGTATGATTCGATGTCACGGGAACCTTCCCGGAACTCAGGGAGCGCTAGTCCCTCACCATCGTCCAATTCGATACTTCCAAAGTTTGGAGACTTCAGAGTCATTGAGGAGACTCGCGTTCCATCAGTTCCACATATGAATTTGCGCCCCGATTGTAATGCCTCTCCGAGAAAATAGCAAACATGGGGCGGGAAACCCCACCCCATGTTCGTATCCTCTGCATCAAGCAAGGCACCCCTGTTTCCTTCTTATAACGCCGGTTCGGGCTAACCGTCCCGAAGGCTTTTGAGAGCAATCGTATGGGCAAAATCGAGCCTTCACCCTGCGGGTACTTCGCGGGACGGTTCGAAGGCTTACCCCGAATTCAGGTTTCTTAAGCCTCTACGGGCTGACGGGCATCTGCCACGACCTGTCCAACCGTGAAGACCAATTTGTCCTGTTGTTCGTCCACATCTACCCGCACCGTAGCGCCGTCTTTGTACTTACCAGACAACAGTTCCACAGAAAGCGGACTCTCGACATATTTCTGGATGGCGCGGCGCAGCGGACGGGCGCCAAAGGCCGGGTCGTAGCCTTCCTTAGCCAGCCAGGAACGCGCCGCATCGCTCATTTGCACGACGATGTTGTAATCGCTCAAACGCTCTTGCACTTCTTTCATTTGCAAGTTGACGATTTGCTCCATCTCTTCCAGCGAAAGCGGCGAGAACATGATGATTTCGTCTATGCGGTTGAGGAACTCAGGACGGAAGGTGCTTTTGAGGGCCTTCTCGATTTTTTCGTGCGCCTGACGCTCCTCGTCAGTGGCCTTTTGCTGGAGGAAGCCCAGGGTGCCGCCTTTTCGGACGTACTCGGTGCCCAGGTTGGAGGTCATGATGAGAACCGTGTTGCGGAAGTCCACCACGTTGCCCTGACCGTCGGTCATACGGCCATCGTCCAGGATTTGTAGCAGCGAGTTCCACACTTCGGGATGCGCTTTTTCGATTTCATCGAACAACAAGACGCGGTAAGGACGGCGGCGGACGGCTTCGGTCAACTGGCCACCTTCTTCGTAGCCCACGTAGCCGGGCGGCGCGCCGAACAAACGGGACACCGTATGCTGCTCGCGGTATTCGGACATGTCTATCCGCACCAGGGCGTCCTCGTCGTCGAACATGAACCAGGCCAAAGCCTTGGCCAATTCGGTCTTGCCCACGCCGGAGGGCCCAATGAAGATGAACGAGCCAATCGGACGGGCAGGGTCTTTCAAACCAGAGCGCGCGCGGCGGATGGCATCCGAAATGGCATGGATGGCCTCTTCTTGCCCAATGATGCGCTCATGCAGGCGCTCTTCCATGTGCAGCAGTTTTTCGGCTTCGGTTTCCATCATCTGGCTGACCGGAATGCCGGTCCATTGATGGACGACCTCGGCAATGTCATCCACATCCACCACTTCATCCAGTTGATGTTCCGCTTCCCATTGATCGCGTTTGACGCGATACTCTTCTTCCAAACGCAGACGTTCCGCCTTCTTTTGAGCGGCGCGCTCGTAATCGCGTTCCAAACCGGCTTGCTCTTCCTCGGCGCGTAATTTCTCGATTTCAGTCTTCATGGCTTTGAGGTCGGGCGGCATGGAATAGAGAGCCACGCGCAACTTGGCAGCGGCTTCGTCCATCAAGTCAATGGCTTTGTCGGGCAAGTGCCGGTCGGTGACATAGCGATCTGCCAAGCGGGCCGCGGCGACCAGCGCCTCGTCTGCAAAGTGGACTTTATGATGCGCCTCGTAACGATCGCGCAACCCCTGGAGCATCTTGATGGTGTCCTCCACCGACGGCTCCTCGACATAGATGGGCGCGAAGCGGCGTTCCAAAGCAGCGTCCTTTTCGATATACTTGTGATACTCGTCCAACGTGGTGGCACCGATACATTGCAGTTCGCCGCGCGCCAGAGCCGGCTTGAGCATGTTCGAAGCATCCATCGCCCCCTGGGCTGCTCCGGCGCCTACGACCGTGTGCAGCTCGTCAATCATCAGAATAATCTCGCCCTGGGCGCGCTGGACTTCTTCGATGGCCGATTTCAGGCGCTCCTCGAACTCGCCGCGGAAGCGCGAACCGGCAATCATGCCGCCCAGGTCGAGCGCCACTACCCGCTTGCCGGCCAGGATTTCAGGGACATCGTTGTTGGCTATCTTCTGCGCCAGGCCTTCGACGATGGCTGTCTTGCCGACGCCGGCTTCACCAATCAACACGGGGTTGTTCTTGGTGCGGCGCGATAGGATTTGAATCAAGCGCAGGATTTCGGTATCTCGACCAATGACCGGGTCGAGTTTGCCTTCGCGCGCCATCAGGGTCAGGTCACGGGAATATTTCTCCAGGGTGCGGTAACGCGCCTCGGCCTGCGGGTCGGTGACACGCTGTCCGCCGCGCAACGCTTGTACGGCATCGTAGACGCGCTCGCGCGTCAGCCCGGCCGATTCGAGGATGCGGGCGGCAGGGGTGTTGCGCTCGGTCAAGATCGCCAGGAAGATATGTTCGGTGGAAATGTACTCGTCCTTCAGACGGTTGGCTTCTTCGTTGGCCAGGTCAATGATACGCTTCACTCTCGGCGTAATGAAGATCTGCCCGGTGCCTCCGCCGAAAATGTTGGCCTTCGGGCTGGCGCGCAAAGTAGCGTCCAAGCGTTCGGTGATGGCGGCTGTACTGACATTCAGTCTTTCCAAAATTTGGGGAATCACCCCGCCGGGCTGCTCGATGAGCGCCAGCAAGATGTGTTCGGTGTCAATTTGGTTGTGGCCGTAACGTTGGATGATTTCGGCAGCGCGCTGGGCAGCCTCTTGGGCTCGTTCGGTAAAACGGTCGAATCGCATCATAAGTGGTCATCCTTTTCTATGA
>Ga0209018_1001332_pt1 | contig 20155 bp, 14 predicted proteins | sample YNPBryBLVA2012_FD_185814 | JGI IMG/M metagenome (GOLD analysis project Ga0209018, IMG submission 185814) | Anoxygenic and chlorotrophic microbial mat microbial communities from Yellowstone National Park, USA - YNP Bryant BLVA 2012 (SPAdes)... ...
TTCATGGCGAAGCGTGCTTTCCTTACGTTTTTCGTCGTCGCCGTGGCGGTTGGCGAGGTCTGGGCAGGCGACTGCGCGGGGGACTGCTTCTGGCAGTACTGCAGCGGGCCCGACCCCCAGGGCAACAAGACCATGTACCAGACCCCAACAGGCGTGACAGGTGTCAGTGTGGTGGCAGGGGGTTCGAACCAACCGTACGCCGTCGCCCTAGCCATGGGCTACCCCGGCGCCTTCGAGGAGTTTGACGAATTCGAGGCTTCCGCCAGCGCTACGGGATGGACTCATACGGAGTCTTACATGTATGGGCAATCTGAGTGCGCCCCGGAGGATGTGTGCTTCCCCGCGCCCGCGAAAAGGTTCCGGCTTACTGGCTATTTGCAGTACGCCTGGTATACGACGGGAGACGCACACGACCCGAGGTGGTTCCACAGCGACGGGCGCGCACGTGTGACCGCGACGGCGAGCGTGAGCTTAAGGGGAGACGGCTCCGACTGTCAAACGCAACCCGAGCGGTCGTCGACCTTCTACCTTGAGTATGAGGCACACGAGGACGAGGTGGTTACCAATACTGGGTCCATCGGCTTCCCGAGCGGTCTCACGATCGGTTGGGAAAGCCAATCTTCGCCGCCCACGTGGGTCGGCGAAGGTGTTCGGGCCGGCGCGAGCATCTTCTGTATGTGGTGGAACAGCGGTGAGCCTCCGCAGCCGTGCGGATCTCCCGTTGTAAGTGCCGGAGCGGCAGTGAACGTTTACGTTACTGCTCGTGTCCAGAATAACGCCGTGGGTTGCTTTGTGAGGCTCGAGGCCAAGCCGGAAGCGTTTCTTTTCGAGATGCTGCCATGATCGTCGTCTGTTCGCTGGTTTGGTTGGGTTCGGCTTCGCAGCCGGCGACGCAGCCGGTATGCGCTGACTGGCGGGGTGTGTGGCGAGCGGAGGCGCAAGGTCTGGATCCGTCGCTGCGGGAGTTCTATGAGGAGCTTGTGCAGCGGTTCGGCGTGCGGATGCGCCCTGAGGACGAGCCGGCCTATCGCCAGTCTCTCCGGCGATTCCTGGCTCAGCGCCAGCGGGGTCTGAAGGATCCGCTGCGGGCCCAGGGGATCATCGGCGGTCTGGCGTGGTGTACATACAAAGCCTGTGGGCGGGGGCCGCTGGACCAATCCAGCCTGGAACAGGTGCGCGCCTGGTATGACGGTGTTTTCGATCAGATGTGGGCCGAGGCTCGCCGCCAACTGTTGAGCGCTGCGCCCGGCGAGCTGTCGGACTCGGAGCGGGCGCTGATCGAGCGGAGGATCGAGGAGGCGCGCTCGCGGCTCCGCCTACAGGTGCGGGAGCTTCAGGGCGACTTTCTGTTTCCGGCCTTCAAGTCGACGCCGGGCCCCGAACGGGAGCAGAGCCTTCTCAAGCAACTGGTCGCGGCGCCCGGGCGGTATACATTTCCCGATGACGACCTCGGCCCCCTGCTCTGGAGTCGCCGGGAGAGGTTTCTCGCATGGGCAAATGACGTCGCGACGAACCTGGCACAACGGGCGATGTTTGACGCTATGGTCGATGTGCTGACCTACGAGAGTTGGGACGCGGACCATATCGTATCCTCGATCTCTGCCAGCCAGGGCTTTGGGTTCTGGCCGATGGATCTCTATGTGCGACCGTGGCGCACGGCGACGACGCGGAGGGTATGCCGATGATGCGCATCATTCGGGTGGTGGGAATCGCTCTGGTGGCGGCGAAATGGGTTGAGGCGACCGAGCAGATCACGCGCGAGGAGATTATCGAACAGATGGTCTCCGGCCTGAAATTCTCCGTGTTTGCCGGGACACTGACTCCTGAACAGCAGGCCGCGGCACGGGAGGCGGTTGTTGCCTACGCGCGGTCGGTGACCTTCCTGCCGGGCGTGATCACGGGGCTGCCCGACGGGACCCGCCGGGGACTGTCGCGGAATCGGCTCACGCTGATCGACGCCGATCCGGCGCATTGTCGCCTGCTGGCGCAGGAGCACCTGATGTCCACGGTCCTCGCGGCCGAAGCCGCGAAGATGGCGCCCATACCTGACGCGGCCCAGCGACAGCGCACGTTGGAGGTGGTGGACCAGGCGCTGGCGGCCGTCGTCACGGCCATCGTGAACGTGGCGGCCCCATATATCACGCGGGAAGAGGCGCAAGGCTGGGCGCAGGACCTGCGGGCGACCATTGAAGAACACATGGCGGACCCCACCTCCGAGTGGGGCAAACGACCGTTGACCGCTGCCAGGGCTCAGGAGCTGGTCTCTGAATTCGATCGGCGGCTTGCCGAAAACGGCAGTCGCATCGCGGATCGCGCCGCGAGGTTCCTGCCGTCTCAGGATGACCCGGCGTATGCGAAAAAGCTCGACATGTTCAAGGCCTCCCTGCGCGGGGAGATTATGCAGCCCATGAGGTCGGCCCTCCTGGGCGCAACGGCGCTGCGGCCCGACCCCGGTACGATGAAGGAGCTTGTGAAGCGCATCTATCCGGACTACGAGGAGGTGCAGGCCCGGTGCAGGAAACTGAGAGATGCGGCCTGGCGAGCGGATGCCGAGGAGGGGAAGGCGAAGACCATGGCCGAGCAAGCCGCCGCCATGAAGGCATTTGAAGAGCGAATGCGCCGGGCAAGCGAGGATGCCTTGCGCCGAGGCCGTGGGCGTCCGGTGTCCGGCGCCGCGGCAGGCGTCGAGCCCTCAGTCGGGCCACCCAAGGAACCGCTTCGGGAGCGACTGGTCGAGTTGCCGACCAGCCGGCCCGCCACGCAGCCCGACGCGAAGTGACAAGCCCCGTGGCGCCGCCGCGGCCTGACGCCGATCTGCGCGCATCGCCCGGGCGGGCCGACCAGGTCGCTGCATCGCTCAGGATGCACGGTCATCGGCCTGCGGGGCATCCGCCAAGCCAGCGGACCGGCCCGCCGGGCCGGCTGCGGCCAGGTCGGTCGGGGGTCGCCGGTTCCCGTGCCGGCCTTTCCCGCGGGGGGGCCGCCCGCGCGCTACGGTTGTGCTTGCTTGCCCGTGGCCAGAACGACGGATCCATCCGCTTCGATCTCGCCGGTTTGCAGGTTGTATGTGACGGCGTCGCCCCACCATCGCCACAGTCGCCCGGCGGCCTCGTCCTGGTCGAGCAACTGGGCGGGAGCGTCATCGGATCCGAACACGCGGATCACGTTGGCGGCCCGGTTGTATGTGATCAACTGGCCCTCGACGGATCGTGTCCCTTCCTCCAGCCGGGCGTGTCCGGTGGCCCGGAGTTGACGCAGCTCGGTCGCCCCGGCCAGCGGGGTCGGGTCGCCACGGCGGCGCGCCGACCGGTCGCGCAGGAACTCCACGATCAGGTTGTCGCATCGCAGGCCGGCGCGGCGGCCCTTGGCCTTGCGCACCTCCTGCACGTCGATCTTCATGGCCTGGGCCAGCTCGAGCGCCAGCTTGATCTCGGACCCGCTGCGGTGTGCCATCGTGACGTCCCCGTCGAGCACCGCCAGGTTGCGACCGGCGAAGTACGACATCGCATTCTGCCAGGTGAAGAGCGTCTGGCTGGGGCTGGCCACCTCCAGATTCGACCCGAACGGATCCCGCGCCGCCGGAGCCGCCGGCCGCGGTTTCTTCTCCAGCGGCAGACGGTAGTCCTCGATCAAGAGGTGCCCCGGGCCGTTGACCGCCAGGTGGTCGGCCTCCACGTCCACGGCGATTTCCGGTCCGTCGATTTGCATCCGGCTCAGGATCCGCGCCCGGTCGGCGGGGTCCACCGTCGTCGAAAGCGCCCGCGCCTCGCCGATCGCCAGGAAGTGCACCGCCTGTTTACTGATCCGTCCGGTCCGGCCGAGCCCTCCCGCGCGACCGGCCTCCGGGCCCCCGGCGATCCGCTCCATCAGCGGCTCGAAGATCCAGAATCGCTCGGCTGGCGCGCTGGTCGTCGCGGGCGCGGGGGCGTCGGCAAACCGGATGCGAAGCTCCCGGCAGTCCAGCACGCTGTCGCGGCTTACGGCGTGCACGTCGCCGGTGAACACTCCCAGGTTGTGCTGCCCGTTCATGACCATGTGCCCGGTCCACGACACGGTAACGGGCACCGGCTCATCGAGTCGTTCGCCGTTGAGATCCTCGTAGCTCCGGAACCGCAGCAACCCCGCCGCCGGGACCTCGGCATATTGCCGACGGGCATCGACCTGGATCGACGGACCGCGGACATAATACTCGGCCAGCTCCACCTCGGCCGGCCGTTCGGCGGTGCCCGCGAGGGTGGCCCTCTCGATCTGTCGGCCGTCCGGCGTCCAGCATCGGAGTTCCTCGGCGATGAGGCTCTCCAGGCCCTCGGCCGGCGCGGCGGCCCGCACGCCTCCGAAGGCCTCGAGGTAGACGATCGCCAGTTCGCGCCGCTCGCGCCGCCGACGCTCCAGGGCCTCCCAGTCGATCGTCCTCGGGTCGATCCCGTGGGCGCGGGCCCGGGCCGCGGCCGCCGTACGGTCCAGGGGTTCGGCCGGCGCGGGCACCGACGCCCATTCGACCGAGAGCCGGTCTTCCGCCGCGATGAACTGCTGGCCCTCCGAAGTCGCCTGCGTGGCCGACACGTTCCCCCGGGCCTCGGCCCGCACGGGCACGGGCCGGCCGTTCGGATCGGTCGCCATCGTCACCACCAGCTCGTCGGCCGTCACCACGTCATCCCGGTATACGTTGAGCCCGTCGGCCGTGCGATCCACGGTGAACGATCGGCGTCCGGCGGTGATCTGCCACGTCTGCCCCGCCTCACGGATCACAACGCTCGTCCCCGTCGGCAGCGGCATTCGGTGATTTCGGAACCGTTCGCTGAGGGCGGTCGGGAGCCGCCCCCGGTCCAGCTCCGCGCTCCATTGCTCCGGAGCCGTGAACAGCAGCTTCTCGTGGCTCGCGAAGCGCACGCTCCGCCGGGCAATCATCTTTTCGAGCTCGCCCGCCGGGTCGGTGTTCTCGCCGGGCGGTCGGGGTGACAGCCCCGCCAGGGCGGCCGTCAGCCTCCGGGCCGCCTCCTCCTGCGCCTCCGGCGGTGCCACACGAGCGAGGATCGCGGCCAGCCCGGACGCGGCGGCGGCCCGCTGAGACGGCGGCGCCGAGGCCACCGCCGCTATTGCATCGCGCAGATCGCTCCTCAGCGCGGGCCGATCTTCCGCCGGCACCGGTGAGATGTCGGCCAGAAACGCGGCGAGTTGTTCCGCCACGGCCGGCCGATCATCGGGCCTGGCGGCGGCCAGGCCTGCCACTCCCACGGCGATCTGTGTCTCGAGCGTCCGCTGGAGTTCCGGGTCCGTGGTCAGCAGCCCGGCGATGGCCCGCGCGAATTCGGTGGCGGGCTGGTCGGTCCTGGCAGCCTCGGCGAAGAAAAGCTCCACCTCGTCGCCGCGGAGGGAGCGGTTCACTCGAATCATCTCCACGCCGCCGCGGAAGACGGCGTGCCGCAGCGAGTCCTGCTCCCGGATCACCACCTGCGAGGTCTTCGGATCAAACTGGGGGCGACGGATCACGGCGAACGCCAGGTCGACGCCCTCGTTCCACCGCACGACGACGCGCTCTGCCGCCGGAGCGGCTCCCGGTTCCTCGGCCGACAGGGCCCCGGCGTCCGCCCGGCCCCGGTCGATCGCACCGGCCGGATCGCGCGTCTCGCTCATCGTTCCCGGACCGCTGATCCTGGCGATGCCCGCCCGGCGGTCGTAGAAGATCTCCCGCCCGGACATCTCCCGGGTCTTCTCGCTCAGGCGAACGGGTATGCCCGTCAGCCACGCCTGCTGCGTCTCATTATGGAAGACCAGCTTGTCGCAGCTTGCGCGGCTCTCGCCTTTGGCCAGTTGCACGTCACCGCTGGCGATCGCGTGGAACCGCCGGCCTGCCGCCGCCCCGGGCTCGACGGCCTGCGGGGTCATCGTCAGTTTCCCCGACCAGGCAACCTCGATGAGCGGGCGGTCGGACGGCTCGGCAGCGGGACGGGTGACGGCCTGCCCGCGGGATGGGCCACCGGCTCCCTGCGGATCGGGCGCCGGGGCCGCCTGGGCCACTTCCCGTTGCTCTTGGCCGAAATCGAAGAGGAGTTCAAGGGTGTTGGCGGCCAGGCTGCCGATGTCCAGTTCGCCTCGTTTCTGCCGCACGGCCACGCGGCCTTCCAGCACCGCCTTGTACGTATCGATCTGGTTGCGGCGACGCCGGAACCTCTGCTCGCGGGTCACATCCAGGAACAGGTCCCGGGTCAGCTTTTCGATGGGCTGTGTGGAGGCGGCCGGCGGGGAGACCGCCTCGCTCTCAACGGAGACCAGCGGCGCCTCGACCTCGGCGGGAGCGGACGCCGTCGCCCGCGCGGCCCGGACGGCGGCGGCGGAAATCCGCTCGGTACGCTCGCCCCCCGGCATCGAGAACTCCACCAGGCCGGCGTCCCGGCGCAGTTCCATCCGCCGGCCACGGGCGATCTCCAGCAACTCGATGCGGCGGTCCACTTCGTTCCACGCCATGACCAGGCCCGTGCCCTCCACGGTGGCGTCGTAGCTTTCCACGCGGATCGAGCCGAGGCTGCTGAGTCGCGCCAGATCGAGGTCGAACTTCACATCATCGAGCCACAGGTGGACGAGATACTCGCGGTGCTGATCCGGTGCGGCGCGATCGGGGTTCTCCTTCCGCCATCGCTCATCCGTGCGGTCGATGACGATGTGTACGTGCCCCCGGAGCCAGCCCCGTTTGGGGTCGTAGTTGTCATCCTCCTCCTTGGCCACCACGATCTGACCCTCGTCCGCCGTTACGTGGACGATCTGTCCGGCCGGCAGAAGCAGGCGGACCTCGGGCCGCGTCATATGCCACTCGTTCTCGGCGACGGGGTGCCATTTCTCCATCCCCACGCTGATCTTGGGGATGCCTCGGTCGTCGTACACGACCACGGACGGCTTTTCACCCGGGGGGACCTGTACGTCACGGAACTTGAACGTGGGCTCCTCCGGGGCCGGGCGTGTCTCCACCGGCGCCAACGTCGGGGGGCCGAGCCGGGCCGTATCCGTGGGCGTCTCCTCGTGCCATTGATACAGGGCGAACAGGAGCAGCGCCACCGCGAACGTGGACAGGACAACGATGACTTTCTTGAACACGTCTGATCCTCGTGGGCCGGCCTGCGAGACGGCCGTGCCCTGATCAGCCGGGTGCCATCCCGGCATCCGGCCCTGCGGCTGCGGTCATCTCGGCGATCAGATCCGCCAGCACGCCCGCCCAGGCCCCCTGCCTCCGCAGGAGGTGTTCGATCACCTCCCGCACCGCCCCCTCGCCGCCCCGCCGACCGGTCACGTACGCCGCGATCTCCCGCACCTCGGCCACCGCGTTCGCCACCGCCACCGGATAGCCGCACGCCCGCATCGGCGGCAGGTCGAGCACATCATCGCCCACGTAGCAGGCCGCTTCCGGGGGGATGCCCGCCTCGCGTGCGACTCGGAGGAACCCCACGAGCTTGTTCTCGTCGCCGCACGCGTAGTGGCGGATGCCGAGCTGACGCACACGCCGGGCTACGGCCTCCGACGACTTCGCCGTGACGACCGCCGTCTGACCGCCCGCCCGATGCCACAGGGCAACAGCGGTGCCATCCTGGGTACAGAATCCGCGGATCTGATTGCCCGACTCGTCCACCCAGATCCGCCCGTCCGTCATGACGCCGTCGACATCCAGCACGAGCAGACGGACGGCGGCCGGATCCGCTGGCCTGGCAACCGCGGGGGGCTGCATCGGTTCCTCGGCGGGACGACGCGGCGGCCGGCGGCCCCTGAGGCCGCCCAGGCTCGGCCGCGCACGAAAACCCCAGTATCCGGGTCGCCCCCGGGGCGGTCAACCCCGCCCCCCCCGGCGGGGCGGGCGAGGCGGCTGCGATGCCGTTTCCGTAGGGCATCGGCGAGCCTGGTTTCGGCCCGTTTCCGCGCCGGGCTCCTCCATCACTCCGCAGACGTGTCGGATCGCGGCGATCGCCTGTCGCGAGTTGACTTTTCACCTGCTTGTCCTATTGTTCGAGGTTCCGACACGGGCCCCGGTCAAGGACGGTCCGGCGCGGCGATACGGTGGGCGCCGCCGGCGCACCGGCCCGCGGTCGCCGCGACCTGCGCCCGTTCCGCGGGAGCCGACTTGTTCGACCTCGATCCTGTAGAACTCGCCATCCGTGTGCCGATCGTGCTGCTCGCACTGACGTTGCACGAGTTCGCCCACGCCTACAGCGCGTACCGGCTGGGCGACCCGACGGCCTTCCGGATGGGGCGATGCACGCTGAACCCGTTGGCTCATCTGGATCCGTTGGGTACGTTATGTCTGATGTTCGCGCCGATCGGCTGGGCCAAACCCGTACCCGTCAACCCGCTTAATCTGAGCAACCCGAGGCGGGACGACATCATCATCTCGGCGGCCGGCCCGCTGACGAACCTGGCCTTGGCGTTGGCCTTTGCGCTGGCCCACCGGCTGTACTTCCGGATCGGATACGCGCCCGGTGACAGCGGGGCGGCGTTCGTGGGGGGGATCGTGTTCCTGCTCACCGGGATCCGCGTCAATGTGGGGCTGGCGATCTTCAACCTGCTGCCGGTCTTTCCCCTGGACGGATTCCATGTCTTCAGCAATCTGTCGGGCGGCCGGTGGCGGGAGCGGATGATGGCGCTCGTCCCGGCCGGTCCGTTCCTGATCCTGGGGGTTGTTCTGCTCGGGCGGACCGAGTTCGACCCCCTGGGTCGGGTCATGGAGCCGGTGTTCAACGCTTTCCTGCGGATCGCCGGGGCCGGCTGGATGATCGCGTAAGTTCAGGTTGGACGGATCACGGACAATGCGGATTCTCTCGGGCATTCAACCGTCGGGTCACCTGCACCTGGGCAACTACTTCGGGGCCATGCGCCCCCAGATCGAGCTCCAGAACGAGCACGAGTGCTTTTACTTCGTCGCCAACTATCACGCCTTGACCAGCCTCGACGACCCGGAGGCGATGCGCCAGCTCACGCAGGAGGTGGCGGCCAGCTACCTCGCGCTGGGCCTCGATCCCGACCGGGCCGTGCTGTTCCGGCAGTCCGACGTCCCGGAGGTCACCGAGCTGACGTGGATCCTTTCGTGCGTCACGCCGATGGGTCTGCTCGAGCGCTGCGTGTCGTACAAGGACAAGGTCGCCCAGGGGCTCTCGCCGAACCACGGGCTTTTTGCCTATCCGGTGCTTCAGGCCGCCGACATCCTCATCTACCGGCCTCAGGGCGTGCCCGTCGGACAGGACCAGAAGCAGCACGTCGAGGTGACCCAGGACATCCAGGAGAAGTTCAATCACCGCTACGGACCCGTGTTCGTGCGGCCCGAGGCGCTGATCCGGCCGGAGGTGGCCGTCGTGCCCGGCATCGACGGGCGGAAGATGAGCAAGAGCTACGGGAACGCCATCGAGCTGTTCGCCCCGGCCCGGGAGGTCCAGAAGCGGATCATGTCGATGGTGACGGATTCCACCCCGGTCAGTGAACCGAAGGACCCCGACCGGTGCAATGTCTTCGCCCTGCTGAAGCTCTTCGCCTCGCCCGAGGAGCGCCGGCTGTGGGAAGACCGGTACCGCCGGGGCGGCACGGGCTATGGAGAAGCCAAGAAGCGGCTCTTCGAGCTGTTCATGGAAACCCTCGAACCGGCCCGCAAACGATTCGAAGAGCTCTCCAGGCACCCGGATCAGGTGGAGGACGTGCTCCGCGAGGGCGGTCGGTTCGCCCGCTCGATCGCTCAGGCGACGATGGAGGACGTACGCAAGGCGTGCGGCATCGTGACCGCGAGGCACTGAAGGTGCAGGACTACCGCGTCCAGCTCGATGTGTACCAGGGGCCTCTCGATCTGCTCCTGTACCTGATCCGCCGCGAGGAGGTCGACATCTACGACATCCCCATCGCCCGGATCACCGAGCAGTTCCTCGCCTACGTCGACATGCTCCGTCAGATCGACCCCAACGTCGTGGGCGACTTCCTCGTCATGGCTGCCACCCTGATGGAGATCAAGTCGCGCATGCTCCTGCCCCGGCCGCCCGCCGCGGAGGGCGAGGAGGAACTCGTCGATCCGCGACAGGACCTCGTCCGCCAGCTCCTCGAGTACAAGCGATTCCGCGACGCGGCCGCCGAGCTGGCCGAGGCCGCCGCCGAACAGAGCCGCCGCTTCCCGCGCCCCCCCTTGGCGCCTCGCTCCGGCGAGGTCGAGCTCGAACTCGAAGACGTGCAGATCTGGGACCTGTTGACCGCGTTCAACGCCCTGCTCTGCTCCATCGGCCGCCCGCCGGCTGCCCACGAAATCGTCTATGACGATACGCCCGTCTCGCTCCACGCCGCCGATATCCAGGACCGGCTTGAGCGGGAGAACGGCTCGCTGACGCTCGACGAGATCTTCGCCGGCCGCTCCCGCGCCGAGATGATCGGCCTGTTTCTGGCCCTGCTCGAACTGATCCGCCAGAAACGCGTGCGGGCCGAACAGGATCGGCCCTTCGGCACGATCATCATCCACTTGCTCGACCCCACGCCGATCACGGAGGCCTCGCTCGACCGGGCGGGCGAGCCGGCCCCCGACGAGGCCGACGGCTCCGGCGAGCCGCCGGAGGCCTCTGCCGCCGGGGAGCACGAGTTCGGGTCCGACGAAGACGATCGCGAGGATGAGTTCGCGCGGCTCATCGACCGCGTCAACGCGGATGCCCCGATCGAAACCGATCTGCCCGACGACGGCCGGACCGGTTCGTACAAGGATGGAGGCGCCCCCTCATGAGCCCCCAGGAGAATCTCCGCGCTCTCGGCCTGACCCTTCCGCCGGCCCCCAGGCCCGTCGGCTCGTACCTTCCCGCTGTCCGCACCGGAAATCTCATCTTTGTCAGCGGCCAGCTTCCCTTGCAGGAAGGCAGGCTCCGATGGGTCGGCAAGGTCCCCTCGGACGTCGATCTGTCCGCTGCCACGCAAGCCGCTGGGACCGCCGTGCTCAACGCGGTGGCCATCCTGGCGGAGGCCGCTGGCGGGCTTGAACGGATCGCCCGGATCGTCCGCCTGGGCGTCTTTGTTAACAGCGCTCCCGGTTTTACCGACCAGCCGAAGGTCGCCAACGGCGCCAGCGATCTCTTGGCGGCCATCTTCGGGGAGTTCGGCACACACGCCCGCGCTGCGGTCGGCGCCGCCGAGCTTCCGCTCAACGCACCTGTTGAGATCGAACTTGTAGCAGAGGTGCGCCCCTGAGAGGTGGATTCGGCCTTCTCGAGCAAAGCCATCGGCACAGCCTTGACGCCCCTGAGATCCGTCACCGGCAACACGTGATCACCTTAGGGCCCCCGAAAGTGAGACGCGGCCGACCACCAGGGTGGAGGCATTGACCGGCAATCGCAACGTCGCTAGACTCGATGCGCCTTAACTGATCTGTTTGGAGTCATAGTTGTGCGAACCGCTTGGGCGATTACCCCGGAGATGTTCCTTTCCGGGCAGGAGGTCGCTGAGCTCGAGGCCCATGTTCGCCAGCGGGTTCAGACTACAACCGGTCGGGAACACCTCTCCGCGAGGCTCGATGAGTTCATCATTCAGGCCCTCCTCTGGTCGGGCCTGCGGAACTCGGAGTTTTGCGCGCTGGAGTTGCGCGATTCGGTCGTCGGAACGGGCCAACCGACCTTCGTGGTCCGCCCGCGGGGCAGGACGCCGGGCCGGACGGTCTGGCTGCCCGACTCGCTTGTCCGGCTGACCCGGCAGTGGGCGGCGGAGTACCGCCCGGCGTTCCTTCCGCCGACCGTTCGCCCGGATGATCTGGGCCAGCCCTTGGTCTTCAACGAGCATCGCAACGGCTATGATCGCTCGGGACTTTATCGGCGGGTGGTGCGCATCCTGACGGAGGCCGGCCTGGGCAACCGCGCAAGCGTGCAGCTCCTGCGGCATACGTACGGCTACTTGGCGTATCTGCGAACGGGCGGAAACCTGCTCTTCGTCCAGCGGCAGCTCGGCCACGCACATCCGATGATCACCCGGGTATACGCACAGTTTGCGGAGGAGTCGTACGAACGGATGGCCAACCAGGTGGCCGGATGCCCGCCCGGCGGCGCCGGGATCGTGGTTCCGGTGGACGAAGACGACCGGGACCGCTGGCTGCTCTGAACCGCCGAGGTCCCTCCAGGGGCTCCCGGTGCCTGCTTCTTCCTGTAGAAGCGGCTCACTTCTGCATGAGCCACGCGACGATCTGGTCGTCGCCGAGTCGTTCGGGCGATATCTTCACCGCATTCGGCCGACCGAAGCGGGCGGCGAGTTCCACCCACGAGGTATCGAATCGTCCCCCCGTATTATGCAGAAGGAGCCGCGCCGGATGGATGGCTGCCGCGGCCGCCGGCAATCCGCCCGCCCGGAGGATCCCGGGCACGTAGAACTGCTTCAGGTAGGCATCCTCGCTGGACGTGTCGAACCCGTTGGCATCCACGACCACCCGGAGCCGCTCGGCGTCCGGCCGGGCGGCCGCGAGGATCGCGCCGGCAACGAGCACCGCCGGCCCGGTGCGCCCCGTACCCACAATGTTCACCGACGAGAACGCCCCGGGGGCGAACCTGTAGTCCAGGCAGAAGACGGCCGCCGCGACCACGTCGCACACCTGTTCGGCCGCATCGGTCCTGTTGAATGTCGTGAAGAACTTCGTCGTTCCGCGGGGCTGGGCCGCGTCCTGCGGGCCCACGGCCTTGCCGATCCCGAAGGCGTCGATGGCCAACAGGCGATTCCCGCCCGTGGTAAGCGACCGCACGAGGGCGTTCGGGGTCTGACCGTCCGCTTCGAAAAGGACCTGCGTGCCTTCCGCCGGTGCGAGGACGGTGCAGGCCACGCCGCCGGCGGGTCGCGTATCCATCCGCGGCGGCAGCGCGAAGTAGACGGCCGGAATGCGAAGCCCGCGGCGGTCTTCCGTGACCACGCCCCGGCTGACAATCAGGCCCGCGCTGAGAGTGGCCCTCTCTTCCCACCGGTAGCCGGAACTTCGAAGACGTGACACGGGCGCGCCGGTCGCCACGGCCAGCCACCCGCCGATTTCCTGCGCCACGGTCGCCCACTGGGCGGTCCGATCCGGCCGGCGTGCGTCGTTCTGGCGGCGAGCGGCTTCGATCCATCGTGCCGTCAGCGTTTCGACGTCGCGGATGGCGTCCTCGGGCAGCGGCCGGCCCGCCCATACGAGCAGGTCCTCGTCCCGCTCCTTCGGGTAGGGCGGCTCCGTGTACGCCTCCATGTCCGTCCGGCCCAGGAGGTGACGCCCGAACCAGCGATACACGGCCTCGCGACTGGCCCGGTTGTAGTTATGGGGAGCGTCGATCTGAACGGTCTCCACCTTGTCCTGGGCCTCGTACAGCCGGTACACGTCCCGAATGGCCGGGTATTCGACGTTGGGCGTGTTCCGGGTCCAGTCTCCCGTTGCGCTGACCAGCAGCAGCGGCCGGGGGGCCATCATCGCCCCGATCTCCATGTTGTTGGTGTCGAACCGCAGACCCGGCGCGTTCTCGCACACGCATCCCCCCTGCATGGAACAGGAGATCATGTTCACGGGCGCGGCCACCTTCACGCGGTCGTCCACGGCCGACAGGAGGAACGTCTGCGTCCCGCCGCCCGAGGCCCCTGTGCAGCCGATCCGGTCCGGATCCACGTCGGGAAGCGAGCACAGGAAGTCCACCACGCGGATGCTGTTCCAGAGCTGAAGCCCCAGCGGCGAGAGGCCCCACAGGGACGCGCGCTCGCTCCCGAAGCGGTGGCTGGAGATCTGCTTGCCGCTGTCGTTGTAGCCGACCATGTCGTAGGAGAAGACCACACAGCCCAGTCGCGCCAGCGTGATGCAGCGTGCCGGCACCGACCCGAGTTCGTCATCGTGCAGCCGACCCCGCGCCCAGTGACCGTGCGGGCATGCCACGCCCGGATGACGTCCGCGCGTGTCCTTCGGCCGGTACAGGTTGCCCGTGACGTAAAAGCCCGGCAGGCTCTCGAAGTACACCTTTTCGACGGTGTAGCCGTCCCGCTCGAGCCGACCGAAGATCTGCGGGTTCAGCGGTGTCTTCTCGGGGGTCGGCAAAAGGCCGGCGGCCCACAGGATCTGCCGGCGCAGGTACGCCGCCCGCGATTCCCAGACCAGGCGACTCTCGTAGCTCTTCGGCTCGAATCGCGTGTCGGTGTGCGGCAGGTTGCGCCAGCGGGGATCGGCCGGTCGGCTCGCCGGGGCCGTGGAGACCCTGGTCGCGGCCGCGGGGCGCGTGGCGGCCTGACCCCGCGTGGAACGGGCACACGCGAGGGTACACAGGACGACCGGGATGACCGCACAGACGCATCGCCTCATAGGCACCTCCCGGCACCTATGATGCAGGACGTTTCTGCGGAATTCAAAAACGCCCGGGCCGGGCGGAGGGTTCCCGGTACCGGCGCCGGCGACGCGGACCCCTACGGGCACCCCGACCTGGCCCACGGCAGGCGGCCTCGCCCGTATGCGCGGAGGGCGGATTGCCGCCGCCGGGCCGTGGGCTCACGCGTGCGCCTGGAAGTACTTCTTGGCTCCCACCGGGTCGGCCTTCATCGTGTCCTCGCCCGGCTTCCAGTTGGCCGGGCAGACCTCGCCGTACTTCTCCACGTGCTGGAAGGCCTGGATGACGCGGATGGCCTCGTCGACGTTCCGGCCCACGGGCAGATCGTTGATGGTCGCATGGCGGACGATGCCCTTGGGATCAATGATGAACAGGCCTCGGAGCGAGACGCCACCCTCGGTCAGGACATCGTAGGCCCGCGAGATCTCCTTCGTCAGATCGGAGATCAGCGGGAATGTCACGCGCCCCAGTCCGCCGTCTTTGCGGGGCGTGTTGATCCAGGCCAGGTGCGTGTAAGCGCTGTCCACCGAGACGGCCGCGACCTTCGCGCCGATCTCCTCGAACCGCGCGTGAGCATCGCTGAAAGCGATGATCTCGGTCGGGCAGACGAACGTGAAATCCAGAGGGTAAAAGAACAGGACCAGCCACTTGCCGCCGTGAATCTGATCCCACGTCAGCTCGACGATCTCGTTTCCGACGACGGCTTTGGCCTTGAATCTGGGGGCAGGGGATGTAACCAACGGCATACTCGTTCCTCCTGACACTTCGGACTTCGGCTCGGCCTGGCTGCGCGCCGTCTCCGGACGGTCGGGCCGGCCGTCCCGGCATCCGGCGTCCGCCGAGCGACGACATCGATTATTGGCGCGCCGCCGGAAGGGTCAAATGCAGACGGGATTTCGTCGAAAACCGCCGACCGGCGGTCGTACAGCAGGCTCCGCCTCGGGCGCCGGCCTTCCGACCCCGGGGCCCGTGAAGTACAATTCCCTGGGACTCGCCCAAGGGGTGCAACCCGGAGCTCGGCCATGCGGAAACGCGCGGTTCTGTCCTTGACCGTGGTGGGACTGGCGGTTGTGGGTGTCCACGGATGCGACGGGGTGGCCCTTCAGTGGCCCGGCGGTCTCATTTCGTTCAATACGATCCACGTGAGGTTGACCAATTCCACGGACTTCTTCGTACGTCCGGAGCTGTATGCGGACGACGATGACGACACCTTCTTCGATTTCAACATCACGACGGAGGAGAACTTTGTCGATGTCGGCGTCCTGGAGCCGCTGGCCAGCGTCGAGGTGGCCCTGAGCTGTGACCGGGCCGGTACGCTCAAGTCGGACCACGCGTTGTTCACGTTGGCCGGCTACGCGGACGAGCGAAGCGCCAACGACCCGAAGGTCACGGCGGAGAACGACTTCGACTGCGGGGACCAGATCGAGTTCGTCTTCTACGACGCCGGAGACGAATTCCGCACGCGGGTCCTTGTGAACGGTAGGATCATCGAGGATTGAAGGCCGGCGCCCGCGCCGATCCCGGCAAAAGGGCCGGTGCGCTCTACGCCGGTCGGGCGTCCCCGCCGACGGACTGCCTCCCGGGGCCTCCGGGTGAATCGGACGTGCGATTGGCGTTTCGTGGGCCGCTTCTTTCCGGATGGCCCCGCCCGGCGTGGGCTACATCCGCTCCACGACCCGGATGCCCAGCAGGTCCAGTCCCGTGCGGAGGGTGCGGGCGGTCAGCTCGCACAGACGCAGACGCGACTTCCGCAGGGCCGCCGTCGCGGCCCGAAGCACCGGGCACGACTCGTAGAACCGCATGAATGCGCCCGCCAGGTCGTAGAGATAGCTTGTCAGAACGTTCGGCTTCAGGTCCTCGGCAACAGAATCGATGGTCTCCCCGAACTGGAGGATGCGCCTGGCCAGCTCCACCTCCGCCGGCTCGTGCAACGTGATCCCGGCCTGCCCGGCCGGTTCGGAACCATCGGACCGGGCCGCGTCCGGATCAGGAGCCGTTCCGGCCCCGCCGCAGGGCCCGCTGTCGCTGGTCGCTTGGCGCGCCGGGTCAGTTTGCTGCGACGCCTCGTCGTTTGCCTGACGGCTCTTGGCATAAATCGAGCGTATCCGCGCGTACGCATACATCAGATAGGGGGCCGTGTTGCCCTCCATCGCCAGCATCTTGTCCCAACTGAAGACGTAGTCGCTCGTACGGTTCTGTGAGAGGTCCGCGTATTTCACCGCGCCGATTCCGACCGCCTCGGCGATGTCCCGGATCTGCTCCTCGCTGAAGCCCCGCCGTTTGGACGGATCCTGTTCGTTGGCGCGTACAAGCCGCTCCGCCCGCTCGACGGCCTCATCGAGGAGGTCCTTGAGCTTGACGTTCTCGCCCGAGCGGGTCTTGAGCGGCCGGCGATCCTCGCCGAGCACCGCCCCGAACGTCACGTGGTCCAGCCGGACGGGGGGTCGGCCGGGGCGGTGCGTCCAGCCGGCGGCCTGGGCCGTAGCGAAGACCATCTCAAAGTGCAGCGTCTGCCTGGGATCCGTGACATAGATGACGCGGTCGGCGTGTTCCTGGCGGATGCGGTAACGCAGCGCTGCCAGGTCCGTCGTGGCGTACAGGAAGGCCCCGTCGCTCTTGCGGATGATCAGCGGCAGCGGTTCGCCGTCCGGGCCCCTGAATCGCGGTCGTCCCTGCTCGTCTCTGTGGAATACGCACAGGGCCCCCTGGTCCTCGCGGACGACGGCCGGTCCGTCGGCATCACGGAGTCTCTCGCGGAGCTCCTCCACCACATCGGGCAGCATGTCGGCGTAGAAACTCTCTCCCCGCACGTCGTCCATCGTCAGCAGTACCCCGAGGCGGTCGTAGATGTGTTGGCAGGCCGCCAGCGTCCCGCCCCGGACCCACTCCCAGAGCTGCCTGGCGTCGCGGTCGTTCGTCTGAAGCCGAACGACCCAGTGGCGCGACTCCTCCGCCAGCGCCGGGTTCGTCTTCTCCTCCGCCTGCGCGGCCTTGTACTCCTCTTCGATCTGCTCCAGCCGCCCCGCGAGCCGTTCGCACACGGAGGCGTCATCGAGCCGCTGCGGCTGAGGGCCGGTTTCGGCCTCATCGCCGCGGTCGAGCCGCAAGAGCAACTCGCGCTTCGGCGCGATCCGCCGGAGCATCTGGCCCATCTGGAGCCCCCAATCTCCGACGTGATTCCTCCGCGTGACGACGTGTCCCTCGAAGCTCAGCACCCGCACGATCACGTCCCCGATGATCGTGCTTCGCAGGTGACCGACATGCATCTGCTTGGCCACGTTGACACCGGAGTAGTCCACCACCACATGCAGCCGACCGTCTTGTCCGACCGGCTCGATGCCCAGCCGGTCCGGCCCCGCTTCCGGGGCCGCGGGCACGCCGGACAGCGCCCCCGACAGCCACGCCGGCCGCAGCCGGAGATTGATAAAGCCCGGCCCGGCGACCTGGGGCGGCTCGCACATCTCCCGGAAACGCGCATCGCTGCGAAGTGCCCCAGCGATCTCCTCGGCGACATCCCGGGGCTTTCTCCCGAGAGCCTTGCCCAAGCCCATGGCGGCGTTGCTCTGGTAGTCTCCCAACCGCGGCTCCTGGGACCGGCGGACGAGCGGGTCGGCTTGGGCACCGGCCGGGCCGAGCGCAGCGGCCATCGCGCGTCTGACGAGTTCCTCGAGCTGACTCTGGATCGAGATCACGCAGGTACTCCCCCGCCATCTGGTGTCCGGCGGGACGCCGATCGTACCGCACAGGCGCCAGATCCTACAGTCTCGGCATCTGGATCCCCGGCGCCGCCCCGGGCCGCGATGGGCCGAGTGCCGACCTTGTCAGGCGATCCCGCCGGGGATCGCCGGGGCCCCCGAAAGCAAGAGTTGACATCGGGCCTGTGACCAGCCCGGAAATCCGGTGTGTGCCCGCGTCACCGAAGCGCAGCAGAGAGCGTCACTTGCGGGTTGGCTTCAGTTGCTGGGCCGCCAAGGACGATAGGGCCATATATTGGCCTCCCGGGCCAGGACGGCCCAACTAATCGGGGTTGGAGCACCGGGGTCAACTATTACAAAAGTTCCTCCAGATTTCTTGAGGACGCTCTTGACGTTCGACCGATGTTAGGTTAGCATGATACCGAACGGATTGTTAACTATCGGGCGGAATGTTGCTCGGCTGGCTTCCGCCCTGCTTGCCGGCTTGCCTGAGCTGGGATGGGCTGGAGGCCGGCCTCTGGGGCTGCCAGTCTGCGTGTTCGGCCCCGGCGGGGACTATTGGACCCCGCTGTGGCTTGATGTCGGTTGTTGTGAAAGCGTCGCGGGATGGTCTCGCGACCCGGGGGTTGAGGGCGGCCGCCAATCGCCCGGTTCCGTGGCGCCGGGCGAGGCGGTCGCCGCAGCGGACCTGATGGAGGGTCTTCGGCGGGCGGCTGGGACAGGGATTTCCGATAACCATGGTGTAAGCCGGGTGGCTTTCCGCCTTGATCCAAGGCGTTTGCCGCCGGTGTTACTCGGGCCCGCCGGGCTGGCTGAGACTGCCGCGGTTGCGGAGTTCCTGGTCGGCCGGGGGACGGCTCGCACACGGACCGATCGCCCGACAATCCGGGAGGACGTTTATGCGTCGTCGCGCGGCCTCGAAGACGGCGCGGCTCACGCCGCGGCAACTGGAGATCCTCACGTTCATCCGCGATTTCCGACGGAAACGTGGCTATTCCCCCACGATGCAGGAGTTAGGCGACGCGCTCGGCGTGTCCAAGGTCACTATCTTCGAACACCTCGAGGCCCTTGCCGAAAAAGGGCTGATCGCGCGGTCGCGGCACAAGGCTCGCTCTTTGGAGATCTCGCCGCGCGCGGAGTTTCCTGACGAGCGCCCCACGCGATTCCGACTGGCCGGGCGGATCGCGGCAGGTCGGCCCGTCGAGGCGATAGAGGAGCCGGAGACGATCGATCTGGAAGAGCTGTTCGCTTCCCGAGGCCGAGAGCGGTTCATGCTTCAGGTCCGCGGCGACAGCATGGTCGACGAGCACATCCGGGACGGGGACTATGTCATTGTGGAGCGGCGGGCGACTGCCCGGGATGGGGAGACGGTCGTGGCACTGCTGGAGGACGGCGAGGCCACTTTGAAGAAGCTCTACCGCGAAGGCAACCGGTACCGACTTCAGCCCGCAAGCCCTTTTTTTGAGCCGATTTACGTCGATCGGCTCACTATACAGGGGGTGGTGGTGGGTGTGATCCGCAAGTACTGAGCGGCGGGGCGCGAGTGCGACCGGGGTCGTTGGGCACGGCTGGCAGTTGAGTGGCTGAATCGGCCTTCGACGGGGCCTCAGGGGCGGCAAGATGACCCTCAGTGTTGCGAAAGCCTTTAGTGACTTGGACTTATGGCGGGTGTCCAACCGGAATTGGGGGCGCCTGGCAAGGGATGGGCCAACCGTCCGAGGTCCACGAAAACCGCAAAAATCCCAACAATTTCGTTGGTACTGCGGACCGGAAGCTGTATAATAGCGGTGCCAGGAGTGAGGCTGCCTTCCGGCGGCGCGACAGAACTCTCGGTTCTCAGGCGGCGGGTCCTGCGGCATCCGACGGAGGAGATGAGGCTCCGTAGGTCGGTGGCGGTATCGTTACGTGGATGCCGCCGGTGTTGCAAGGTGTTGTTTTAGCAAGGGAAGCGACTCGTGGAACTTGGCCAGACGTTGCAGCGAGTCGGGGACATGCAGTTTTTCCTGTATCGGCGTGCCCTGCACCCGGAGCTTTTCCACATCCACCAGGAGCGTCGGGTGAATGCCCGGCGGTATCACGCGAACCTGTGGGTGATGGGCTTGGCGCACGCCGTAACGGTTCAGGCGGGTGAGCGGGTCATCACGGAACTGACGGCTGACG
>Ga0209018_1001334_pt1 | contig 20129 bp, 13 predicted proteins | sample YNPBryBLVA2012_FD_185814 | JGI IMG/M metagenome (GOLD analysis project Ga0209018, IMG submission 185814) | Anoxygenic and chlorotrophic microbial mat microbial communities from Yellowstone National Park, USA - YNP Bryant BLVA 2012 (SPAdes)... ...
GCCAACACGTGTTGGGGTCCAGGCCAACACGTGTTGGGGTCCAGGCCAACACGTGTTGGGGTCCAGGCCAACACGTGTTGGGGTCCAGGCCAACACGTATTGGGGTCCAGGCCAACACGTGTTGGGGTCCAGGCCAACACGTATTGGGGTCCAGGCCAACACGTGTTGGGGTCCAGGCCAACACGTGTTGGGGTCACCATGCTCGATGCGCAACGCAAGCTTCGACGTGCCGTGGTGGGATGCCCCGCGTGCATCGCAAAGGGGCCGCCGGTTCGCGTGACGGCAATCGACGTGCGACCAGCGACGCCCGCGCGCAGTGCGCAACGTTCGCATGGCCGCGAAGGCAACCGTTTCTGGTTTCGTTCTCCTGGTCGCCGTCCCTCGTCTCGCGTGCGCGCGTGCAATTACGGCTCGCAAGTGATCCTGGCGACGAACGCTTCCGGGTGGCCCGCTTCGAAGCACGTCCACGCGACCAACCACTCGCCGGGCTTGGCGGCAGCCGCCACCGAGGGCATGGCCTGCTCGCCATGAGCCCGCCCCACGACCGCGCCCTCCCCGACACCGTCCCGCGTCACGCGCGCAACGCGAAATCGCCCGCCGTCGTACCAGGACGCCAATCCGGTGCCGTCGCTGCGCATGGCCACGCCAACCTGCGCCGCTCGCGAGGCGATCACTCTCTTCCAGCCGACCGATCCGTTCGCCGTGTCGACCGCAGCCAGGTACGCCCCCGAGGGCTCCCCGCGCCACGCGACCAGGCAGTAGTCGCTCGCACAGGCGATCCCGAGGCTGCGAACCTTCGCTTTGGGCTCGGTCAATACGACACCTTCGTCGTCCTGAGGCCATTGCACGGTGCCGTCCGACGCACGCAAAGCGCGCATGACGACCGCATGCTCGTGGAGATTCTCTCTGCGCCAGGCGACCACGATCCGGTCCCCGCTGACCGCTACCGACGGTGCCGATCCGGACTGTCGCGAAGACGGCACCGCATACCTCGCCACGACCCATGCGGGAGCCCTCGCCGCGAGGTCCGCATGGAACGTCTGCGCCATGATGTCCGATGGTCCGTCTGCCGCCGCGTCGGCAAACACCGCAGCGATGGTGCCGTCGGGGAGACCGGCCACAGACGGATGGGCCACGGATGCTCTGCTGGTGGCCAGTCGCTGGACGGGACCAGTGGGGTGCGCGCTCGCGTCGAGCAGGCGAAGATAGGCTCCGCGGGTACCGATGACGTCGTCGCCGAAGGCCACGAGGAAGCGGTCGCCCACCGCGACGAGGGTGGCGTTGTCGACGTTGGAGGCCGACGGTGCGACCTCGATGGGCGCGTCCATCGCGAGCAGGTCCGTGTCGACCTGCGTGGACCGCAGCGCCCAGCGGGTTCTCGCATCCTGGTTGTCGATCCACGCGACAGTCGTTCCGGAGGGGCCCGCAGCCACCGAAGCGCTGCGCACGGAAGAGGTCCAGTCGAACGGCCGCGGACGTCCGAGGCCGGTAACCTGGCACGGTCCGGTGTTGGTTGTCGCGAAGCGGACGTGGTCGAGCATGGTCAGCAGCGCCCCGTTGTCGGAGCTGGCGGCGCCCTGCTCGAGGGCCTGGACTGCGGCTTGCGTCTGGCGCGCAGCGAGGAGGCGTTGCGCCTTGGCGATGGGAGCGGCAAACGGCGGCAGGGGCAAAGCGCTGCGCGACGGCGCGGCGAGGAGCGAGGCCGTTGGTGCGCTGGGCGATGCGCTCGCGGGTACGAGCATCGCGGGCGGGGCGCTGGACGCGGCAGGAGTGGCGACCCGATGCTTGGCGCTTCGCACGGCGAGGAAGCCGGTGGTGCCGGCACCGATGACAAGCGCGGCGGTCAGGGCCACCAGCAGCCAGCGTCGCGGGGCGCGAGCGCTCTCCGGGTTTGGGGGCCGAGCATGCGGATCGGGAGCGGGGGGTACGGGTGCGACGGGTGGTGGCGGCGGCTGGGTCGGAGCGAAAGGCTCGACGTTGTCGTCCTGCGCCTCGGACCAAGTCGGTGAGGAAGGCCGCACCGCGACCGACGTGCTGGGTGCGATGATGATCGGCGCGGAAAGCGTCGGTGCAGAAAGCATCGGCGCGGAGAGGGCGAGCGCCGGGTCCTGACCGAGCGCACGAGCCAGCGAGTCGGCCATCTCCAGGGCGCTCTGGAACCGGTCTTGTGGCACGCGTGCCAGCGCGCGCACCGTCCAGGCGTCGAACGCGGCGGGGAGAAGCGGGTTGATGCGCGACGGCACGGGGACCGGGGCAGCGGCGATCTGCGCAAAGATCAGGGGCACGCCCTGGTCCACCTTCCAGACGGGGCGGCCGGTCAGGCATTCGAAGGCGATGCAGCCAAGGGCCCACAGGTCGGACCGGTGGTCGGCCTGCCCTTGCCCGCCGACCTGCTCCGGGCTCATGTACATGGGCGTCCCGAAAATCGCGCCCTCGCGCGTCAGACGGATGTCCGTGGCCGACGCGCCCCGGAAGAACTTCGCCAGCCCGAAGTCGACGATCTTCGCGATCTCCTGCCCGTCGCCGTCGCGTGACAGAAAGATGTTCTCGGGCTTCAGGTCGCGATGCACGATCCCGGCGGCGTGCGCCTTGTGCAGCCCCCTTGCGACTTGGCCCAAGACCTGAACGACCTCGGCCGGGCTCAACCGCCCCACGCGGCACAGCCGATCGTACAGACTCTCGCCTTCGAGCAGCTCCAGCACCAGGTAGGGCCGGCCGTCGGAAAGCCGTCCTGCGTCGTGAACATCACAAATGTACGGGCTGTCCACCGCGGCGGCCGCGCGCGCTTCGCGATGAAACCGCTCCACGATGGTCGCCGAGGAGGCCAGCGCTGGGTCGAGCACCTTGACGGCAACCCGCTTGCCGATGCCGACGTGCTCGGCTTCGTAGACAGCAGCCATGCCGCCACGCCCGATCTCCCGCGTGATGCGGTACTTTTCGGAGATGATGGCCCCGATGGGCAGCTCGGACCTGGTGACGGGCCGCATGACGTTCGGACAAGCCTAGACGCAAACCAGAATGCGATGCGATCTTAGATCACGTACGACAACAGGCCCAGAGACAGCAGGCCAACAACCAATCGAATCCCGACCAGGCGCGGTGTCCCTGAAGCCGCAGCACGCCCCCCGAAAGAGAACACCGATCCGCCAAGCCACCGGAGCACTCGGCGTGCATCGCGCAATCCACCGGTGGTTTCAGGTTCCGTGTTCGCATTCGCATGGCTCGGCGTGTGTTGCTCGTTGTCGGGCCTCCTGGCGGCCCGGTGCAAGAAGGGGCGCGCAGGTTCTGCGTCACATCGAGATCGACAATGCGCTCGACCATCGCGCCGCCGGCGCGTGGAAAGCGGATGCACCGCCGCCAACACGACCCATGTGCTTGATCGTCGTCGCCCTGGACGGCTAACCTCGGCAGGTGCGTCGTCGACTGGTCGTCGCGTTTGCCCTGGTCCTGGCCGTCCGGTCGCCGTTGTCGGACGCGGCAGGGCCGCTCCCTGCTCAAGACGAGCCGATCCGGACGTCGTCGTACGCCGTCGACCTGTTCCAGGGGCCGGTGCTGGCGTCGAGCCGGGTGACGGGTCTTTCGGGGGCCTATGCGGCCATCGCGGAAGGGGTAGACGGCTACTCGGTCAACGCGGCGGCGCCTGCGGTTCGACAACCCTGGTCGGTGGACTCCATCGACTACGAGTTGAGCGCCGGGCTCACGCTGCCTGGCGGGCTGAGCGAGACGGACTTCGACAACAACGGAACCGCGGGCTTCGCCTACGACGACTTCCTGTTCCTGACGCTGGGAGCGAACTTGCAGGTGGGCAAGTGGGGGTTCGGCGCGAGCACGGACATTCAACAATACAACTTGCGCCAGGAGGTGGAGGTGGATGGCCGGCAGGGTTACTTGCAGGTGGTCCTGGGCCGGACGCGCGTGCTGCTGGCTCGTTCGATGGCGGACGGCCAGGTCATGGTGGGCGCGGGCGTTCGCGGTGCGTACTTGAATCTCAACGGAACGGAGCGAGCAGACGGGGGCGGGAACACGATAGACATCTTCAGCATGTATGGGACAGGGCTGGAAACCGGCGTGCTCTGGGCCCCCCACACGCTTCCGATGCGCGCGGGCGTGTCGTTCCGCTCGTCCGTGAAAGGCCTCGCCGAGCCCGACAGCCGCACCACCCCGGATGCTCACGGCGACACCATCGTCCAGGGCGTCTACCTGCCTGACCATATCGTCCTTCCCTGGGAGGTGGAGGTGGGGCTCGCGTTCCAGGTCGGTGCCCGTCCGCTGAACCCGCCCTGGCCGGATCCTCAGGAGGAGAAGCGTCGATACATCGAGCTGCTGCAACAGCCGCGCAACCAGCGTCGCAACCGGCATGTCGCGGGCGAAGCTGCCATCGAGCTGCAGGAACATGCGGCGATCAAGGCCGCCGGCGAGACCGTCCGCAACGGTTTGAAGGCCCGATACAGGTCCATCCCCAGGAGCAAGGTGCTCCTCAGCGCCTCCCTGCTCGTCAGTGGCCCCGTCCGCGATGGCGTCGGTGTCGAATCCTTCCTGCGCCAGCGGGTCGACCGGTCGGGAGAACGCCCTTCGCTGACACCCCGATTGGGTGTGGAAGCAGAGCCCTTGTCGAACCAGCTACAGATCCGCGCCGGGTCCTATGTCGAGCCGAGCCGATTTCGTGCTGACCTCTGGCGGTTCCACGGCACCCTGGGCTTCGACCTGCGCCTGTTCGACTGGTCGGTGTTGGGCCTCCTGGCCGACGACAGCACCTGGCGTGCAGGAGGTTGCACCGACTTGTCGAGAGACTATGTGTCCTGGGGCGCGAGCGTGGGCTTCTGGCATTGATCGGCCGCGGCGCCTGGCACGCAACCCGCGCGTCTGTCCACGGGCTCCATTTCCGCCGTTGACTTGACATGTCCGCCGCGTTGCGTGTCCAATCCTGTTGCATGCCTTTGCGCCCGAGCCCCACCCGCTCCGCGTCGCGCCATGCACGTACCCTCTGCACCGATGGACGCACGTTTCGCCGTGAGCCGAAGGCAGGAGCCACCATGGACAGCAACCCTTCACGACCCAGGACATCACGCATCGGCGGGCTCGAGCAGCTAGGCAAGTACGAGCTGGTCTGTGTCCTGGCACGCTCCGACCTCGGCTCCCTGTGGGCCTCGGTGATCACCTACGGAGATGACATCGGCCAGCTCATGGCCGTGCAACGAATCGTCGTGCGGCCTGGCGAAGAAGATACCCTCATCGGTCCGGTCCGCAACGCAGTCGAGGCTGTGAAAGGAGTGCGGCGCCCCGGTGTCATCCCCGTGCTGGACTGCGTGGTGAGCCCCGGCCGCATCGGAGTCGTCAGCGAATACGTCGAAGGAGAACCGCTGCGATCGCTGCAAAACCTCGCGTCGTTGAAGAGGATGCCCATCTCCGCGAACGTCGCTGTCCGGCTCGGCTTGGACGTCCTGGAAGGTCTCATGGCCTTCCACGGTCTCGCAGCGGAAGACGAGGCGCTCGGCAAGTACGTGTACGGCGGGCTGACGCCGGACTCGGTCATCGTTTCGGCCAAGGGCCAGGCCTTGTTGTTGCACCCCAGCCTCGCAGCCGTCGCGGCGAGCCTGCCCGCGCTGTCCTGGCATCCCTCTGCGCTAGCCTATCGCGCTCCCGAGCATCTGGGGTCCGGTGCTCCGATCGACGCCCGCACGGACGTGTTCGTGGCAGGCATCGTGCTCTGGGAGCTCATCGCGCAGCGCCAGCTCTTCCAGGTCAAGGCGGCTGGCACGCGACCGTCGGAGCCGCCAAGGAGCTCGAAGCGCGGAGAACAGCTCGCCATCGCTCAACAGGTGCTCAACGCCCCCATCGATCGCCTCGACTCGCTCGACTTGCCTTCGCCCGTGCCCAAGGCCCTGGCCGATGTCGTGGACAAGGCGCTTCAACGCGACCCGGCCGCACGCTTCGGGTCGGTCCGCGAAATGGCCCAGGCCTTGTCGGAAGCCGCCGGGGCCATGGTCGCCTCTGCCGGTCAGGTCGCCCAGGTCGTCGAGACTCTGGCCGCCTCCACCCTGAGCACGAGGAGATCGGCGATCGCCAGGGCAGGGGTCGGGGTGACGCCTGGGGACGGCGCAGTGCGGGGTGCCGCAAACGACGACGACGTGTTCGGCGCGGACTGGGTCATCGACGCGGACGGGGTCGATGAGAAGATCCACGCCTTGAGTGCAGGCGCGCTGGCGATGACGCCGACCCCGTCGGCAGCGATCGCAGTGGCCCCAAGGGCTGGCGCAACGGGCAAGCCAGGTGCGGTGGCGCCCAAGCCTCCGAGCCTGGTGCGCACGCCAACCCCAGGAGTCGTGCGCCCCTCGCCCAAGGCGCCGACGGCACCTGCACGGCCCGACACGGCGACGCCGCCCACGCCGCCCGTCACGCCGCTGCCTGGAAAAAGCGCTGTACTGGCGTCGCCTCCGGTGCCGTCCCACGATCCGAAAGACGACGACCTCGGCATCGATGTCGATCTGCCCGAGGATCAGGAACCCTTGGAGGCGCAGGGCGGGTCCGGGCACAGCGACCCGAAGGAGCGTGTCGATGCGGCCGTCCCGCAACCGGTCGATTCACCACCCGAGGCATCGAAGCCTGCATCGGAGCAAGCGCAAGCGCCGAAGCTGGAGGTTCCGCCACCGCCTGCCGCGCTGGTGACGGAGGGCAATGCCTGGATGGCCTCCCTCGGCGAAAACGTCTTCGGCACGCCCGCTGCCGATACCTTCGCCAGCCCTGCCGAAGGTGACACGTCGACGCCTGCGCAGCCGCCTGCTCCTGCCGACGCCTCGACCGGGCCTGTGGAGTCGCCGGAGCACGCGCCCGTACCAGCGCCTCTCGAAGCCGAATCGTCAACGGACACCGATCTCGACGACCAGGCCACGGTGGCGGCTCGACGTCGCCGCAAGGCGTACCTGACCATCGGCATCCTCGGCGTTTTCGCAGCGGTGGTCGGGATCGTCGCCATGCTGCGGGTTGCGACCGGTCGGTCCACGGCGTCGACGACCGCCACGGTCCGACCGCCTGCGTCGACGTCCATGCCAGTCGTTCGCGAGACCGCGCCCGCTACGGTGGAGAGCATCGCCGTGCCCGCTCCAAGCCCCGCGGTGTCGGAATCGCCCGCGTCCACGGAATCGCTCGCATCGGCGTCCCCCGGCCCGGTCGCGGTCCAGCCAACGCTTCCGAAGCCGCCGTCGACATCGGCACCCGTCAAGCCGCCGCCAGCCCGCACCGGCGGCACCAAGCCCAAGCCCCCCAAGCCCTACGTGCCGTCGGGCATCTGAGCCGCCTCACGCCACGGCCCGACTCGGTACCCGGACGTGGGTTGTGTCCGCACGACGCGGCATGGTAGCGTGGCCCTATGGGCGGCTATCTTGCGAAGGTGATGGTCATCTCCGGACTGGTGCTGGGATCGGTGGGCGTCTCGAGTTGGGCGTACGCTCAGGGTGCCGACGTCATGGCGGCGACGGCTTCCCAAAAACAGCAGGCGCAGAAGCTGTTCCTGGCGGCCATGAATCAGTACACTGCGAAGCGCTTCGACGAAGCCTATGCGGGCTTCAAGGCGTCGTACGACGTGGTGGCGAGCCCGAATTCGCACCTGATGATGGCTCGCTGCCTGCGCGACGGCGGCAAGACGTTGCAGGCGTATCGGGAGTTCGAGGCGGTGGTGACCGAAGCCGCTGCGGCCGCCGCAAGAGACGCCAAGTACAAGGAGTCCGAGCAGGCGGCGCGCACCGAGTCTCGCGCCTTGCGCGCCCAGCTCGCCCTGGTGACCCTGCGGATCACCGGGGCGCCCCCCAATACCCGCATCACCGTCGCCGACCAGAGCGTCGATACCACCCAACTGAACGACCCGATTCCGGTGCTGCCGGGTCAGGTCAGCGTCGTGGCGTCGGCTCCAGGCAAGACCGACGTGCGTCGTGACCTCATCCTGTCCGGTGGTGCCGAAGAGGTCGTCTCGATCGACCTCGCCAAGGAGTGGACACCGCAACCGGCGGCCGGCCCGGCCCCCGCTCCTGTGCAGGCACATGCTTCCGGAAATGTCATGGGCCTGTCCAAGCGCCAATGGGCCTATGTCGCTGGCGGTGTCGGTGCCGCGGGTGTCCTCACCTTCGGCGTGTTCGGGCTGATGAACAATGCCAAGTACGACGACTTGCAAGATAGCTGCCCCAACGGCCACTGCCCACCAGACAGGTCCGACGACATCGACGCGGGCAAGCGCTACCAGACCATCGCCAACATCGGATTGGTCGTGGGCGTCGTCGGCCTGGGGACAGGGACCACCTTGTACCTGATGAGCCGCAAGAGCCAGAACGCCCCCGAGTCGGGCACAAGCACCGTACCCGAGGTGGCTGTCGGCCCCGGCTCTGTGACGGTTCGCGGGCAATTCTGATGCTTCCCACCGGCTGGGTTCCTGCTCTGACGCAGGCGAGAATCCTGGCCGTGCGCAGCATGCACGACGGTGACCGGCTGGATGGCCGTGTCAGCCAGGGAGCATGGCGCGGCGCTGGGGACGCAAGTCCGCGATCGTCTGGACGTCGACTGGGACAAGCGCGGCAAGCGCACGATGCGCGCTTGTGGAAGAGTCGCCGGCACACGGCCGCAGCTCGGTGCGGGGTTGCCTGCACCGCCAGCCGGCCAGGGGACGCGGAACCGGTGCGTGGACACCGACGAGGAGGCGAATCATGCCCATTTGCAAGGAGTGTGGTGACGAGGTCGACACGCTGGTCAAGGTCAAGGTCGACGGAAAGGTCCGCAAGCTCTGCGAGGACTGTGCGGATCGGGTGCGGGAGATCTCCGAGGTGGCAGAAGCCAGCGAGCAGGTCGTACGTCAGATGATGGGATTCCGCGGTACGCGATAGTCGGTCCGTCCGCACGCGCGAAGAGCCGAGCAGGGACTGTTCTGCGCGCGAACCGTCATCCGAGCGTCTTGCGCACGATGGCTGGCCCCATCAGCGCCGCAGCGGCCATCAGCCCGGACGACATGGCACCCGCGATGCCGTGCCCGGACATGGTGTTTGCGCCGCACAGCACAAGTCCAGGAATCTCGGTCTTCGCAGCGGGACGGTGGAACAACACCTGGGATGGGATCGCCGCGAGTCCGTAGGCAGTCCCGCCGGTCGACCCCACGTAGCGCATGTGCGTCAGGGGTGTCGCCGCCTCCTGGAATACGATGGCCTGCCGAAAGCCCGGGATGACACGCTCGACCTGGGCAATCAGGCTGTCCGCGAACTTGCGCTTCCTGTCGAGGTAGGCAGCATTCTTCCGATAGACCCCCGACGACACCTCTTGCGCGGTCGTTCCCCACGCTTCGGGGCTCGACGGCGCCACACCCATGACTTGCAAGTTGGTGATCCCGGCAGGGGCCAGCCTCGGGTTGCCCGGATCCTTGAGCGATGCCAAGGATACGAAACAGAACGGTTCGGAGGGGATCCTGCCCTTGGCTGCGTCGCGATACGGTCCTTGCAAATCAAGGCTGGGGTACAGCCATAGATTGGCGTTAGGCCAGCCTTCCTGGCGCAGGTCGCGCCGGATGCCGAGGTAGACCACGCCCAGTGCAGGCGCCATGCGATAGGCCCGCGTGCGCCGCACCGTGGCCGCGCCGAAGTGCTCCGCACCGACCAGATCGAACACCGTGCGCTTGTAGTCCGCGTTCGACACGACGACCGGCGCGCGTACGACGCGACATCCCAGGTGCGGATTGTCGAACTCCACACCAGCGACCCGCCCCTTCTCGATCAGAATACGCCGGACCTCCGCCCGCAGCAGCAACCGCCCCCCATGGCGCTCGATGCTCTCGACGATGCTTTCCGAGAGGGCTTGTCCGCCCCCCTCGGGAAAGAACGCGCCGCTTGCGTAGTGGGCAGAGACGGCCGCATGCATGATCGCGGACACCTCGTGCGGAGGTAGCCCATAGAGTCCCTGCTGGCCCGCCAGCACCGCCCGCAAACGTGGGTTGTGCGTGCAGCCGTCCAAGAACTCGTCGAGGGTGCTCGACAGGTGGCGCAGGGCCAGGTGCGCGCGAGGCACGGTCCATAGCGCGGACAACGGGTCGCCCACCACGGCCCCGAGCGACCGCACGTCGCGCAGGAGCCGGATGTAGCGGTCGATTCCCGGCCGCTCCGACGGAAAGTGTTCGATCAGTCGCTGCCGGTACCGGTCGATGCCGCGCGGGATGCGGAACTCGAAGCCGGGAAACACGAGCCGGTCGAAACCGTCGGGATCCAGCTCCCGGAAGCGAGGCAGACTTGCGCCGGCGGCACGCAGAATGCGCGGAAGCAAGCCGCTCGGCCCACACTCGCCCAGGTAGTGCACACCAACGTCGAACTCGTAGCCCTGCCGCTTGAAGACCGTGGCGTTGCCTCCAGCCACATAGTGCCGGTCCACCACCAGAACCGAGCGACCGTCGCGAGCCAGTAGCGCCGCGGCCACGAGACCGCCCACCCCTGCACCGACCACGACCACGTCGTAGGAGGTGCGGTCGAGGGTGCGGAATCGCCCCGACCGGCTCGAAGGCAGGGGTTCTTTCATGGCTTTCCCGTGGACGCTACTTGGGAATCGGGGGGACGACCACGGTGTTGATGGGCTTCACGCTTTCGCCGGCGGGATAGGCATAAGAGACATACTGCGTGAAGAACGTGGAAGCCGCAGAGCCCCATCCCCAGACCGTGAGGCCGAAGGGGTTGGCGCTGCTCATGCGGTGGAGCCCGTTGCTGCAGTTGCCGACGTTCTGAAAGTTGCCGGTGACCAGGTCCACGCGGGTGTACTCGTAGTCACCAACCGGCTGCCAACCTTGCAGCACGCCAGCGCAATCGAGCGTGACATCAGCGAAGCTGCCGTCGGAGCCCCGGGTGCGCACCACCACCAGGTTGGTCTCGGAGTAGGTCGGGTCCGTGAAGAATACGTAGGAGTCGAGATACTGCCCCGCAGGGACGACATTGACCCACTCCGGATCGCCTTCCCCGTTGAAGTTCTGGCCTCCCGTCATGTATCCCGCAAGATAGAACGGGTGGTCGTCGTCCTGGCTGGACACCACGAAAGGCCCCGGCGAAGAGAACTCGGCGACCTGACCCTGGTTGAGCGACGGCGGTGCACCCGGGGGCGGGGCGGGCGAGTACGCGAGCTGCGTGCCATCCACGGCGCCCACGATGCGCCAGGGGACCGACTCGTTCGGGTTCATGGCGCGCCCGCGGTAGCGGACTGCCACGTACTTGTTGCCGAGGGCCTTGATTGGCGGGATCTGCTGCTGCGCCGAATCGCACGCCGCGGTGCCCACCGGCACGTTCAGGCAGCTCGCGCCGCCGAACACGCCGACCGGCTTGTCTGCGAGAATCACGCTTCCCGTCAACTCCTGGTCCTGCGTGAACTGCACGTAGTCGCCGCGCATTAGCAGGTAGTCCTTTGGCTGCCCTGCGCCCGTGCCCTCCACCGCCCCCCCAGGCACAATCGCCGCCACCGGGCTGATCGTCACCTTCGTGCCGTCCTCATTGGCCACGATGTTCATCGAGGGCTGCGCGTAGGGTACCAGCGTACTCTTCGCGTAGGCGTTGACCGCGATGTAGTTGACGTCCCAAGCACTCGTGGGCAGCAGAAGAGTCGCCGATGTCGCGGCGGTGGACCCGCCGCCATAGGGGAAGATCTGGTAGGCGACCACCGGCCGGTCCGTCGTGATGTGGAACGAGCGCCCGAATCCCGTACCGTGAATCGCCGTGTCCTGCGGTACAGCCACGTTCACGGTCGCAGGACACTGGAATGCCGGCGCGATGGTGGCCGACTCCGCGAGGAACAGGATCGCCACCTGGCCGGGCTGCAGACCACCGGCAGGATCGTAGGGCGCATAGCTCAACCCCTGCCCCTGGCCCGTGGGGATGTAAGCGAACTGGCCGACGTCCAACGGAGCCCCCGCGCGCTCCACCTGGATGTGGACCGGCGTGTCCCACGTGTTGGCGACAAATACCGCATAGCAGGCCCCGGCGCCGTCCACGATGATGTCGAGATTGAGCGCCCAGTACTCGCACCCGTACGTGCTCTTGGCCTCCCGCGCCGCCGCACACGAGTCCGCGGTGCATCCCGTCGGCGAGCAGGCTTGGTCCGGTCCACATTCCTGGATCAACGTGCCGTCACAGCGCAGCACCTTCTTGAGGTCCGCAGAACACATCTGGCACGATGGCGCGGAGTCGCCCGACGACACATCGAACACCGAACCATCGAATCCACTGCTGCCACCAGTCATCCCTGCGCCGGTCCCGCCGACCCCTCCACCCCCGGCCCCTCCGCTGGCGCCTCCGGGTGACCCCCCTCCTCCCGCGCTGCAGGCCGCCACAACCACCGTCGCCCCGCATACACCCCACAAGCATGCCGTCAAGCCACGCATCGACAAACCTCCTTCGGACCGCCAAGACGCTGCGACACCCATCGTATCGCCCTGCCGGTCGTCCGTCCACCGATCGATGCCAGGCCGCTACCAGCGTGCAGCAACTCCCACGCTCATCCCTCCGGGAGCCCAGCCGGGTGCGAACCCCCACCAGGTACCCGCCGCCCTCGACACCCGCCGCTGCGGCTCCGGATTCGTCAAAATGAGATAGCTGCCCGCTGCCACGCCCACAACGCCAAGGCCGATCCCGATGTCGGCCATTCGCGCGTTGCGCTTGGCGTCGTCGTTCAGGCGTACGGCTTGCTCCGTGCACACGGGGTTGCACTTGGCGTCGCTGTTCTTCCTGTCCACCACGGCCGCCACACCGAACCAGCTTCCAACAGCCAGGGCCAGCAGGCCACCTGCCCCGATCCAGTATCCGGCCACCCGCGCACTCCGGTGGGGGTCGGGATCGCTCGCCCGCACGGTCGCCGGCGCTGCGGCGGACCGTTCTCCCCTCTCCGGTTGCAGCCGCGGAATCCGCATCTGATGAAGATCGCCCGGCTGAAGGTTGATTCTCGCCTCGAAGCGCCGACAGCCAGGAGCCCTCACCACAATGAGATGACCACCCGGGTCCAGCGGCAGCGCGGTCCCCCACGCGGCAGGCCCGACCCGAACGTGGTCCACCTCGACCTCCGTGCCGGCGGCCACCCCCTCCGGCATCCGCAGGCTGAGCTTGGGAATCCGCGGCGCCAAGGCGTCGATCCGTGCGCTCGCTGCCTCCACCCGGTCCGGACGTCGGTCGCGGTTGGCCAGCATCAAGGCCTCCCGAAACTCCGCCCAAGCTGTTGCCAGACGCCCCTGCGCTTCGTGACACGCCGCCAGGTTCATCAACGTGCCCGTCGCCGGATCGAGACGATAGCTCTCCGCGAGCTTGGCGCAGGCCTCGTCGTACTGACCTGCCTTGAGCAGCTCGCGTCCCTCCGCAAACAGCGACTCGGCCAGTGTCATCTGGGTGCGCTCGGTCTGCGCGGCAGCCGGCACGGCCAGAACCCATCCCAGCGCAACCAAGAGCCACGTCGCCCAGGCCGTCCGCATCTTACTTCCGACCTTCGAAGGGGTCGTCGATCCACTTCGGACTCGACGACCCGGTAGCGGCAACATCCGCCGACGAGGAACTCGCAGGCAAATGGGACGTGCTCGGTAGGCTCGATGACACCGTCGGACGCACCGACTCGCGGAGACTCGCATCGCCCGTGGCGGCCGGATGGGACGGCTCTGCGGACGCGGGCGGGTCCGTGCCAACCACCGCCTCCGAGGGCGAGGGTTCGCCGGACGCCGGCGTGGCCGAGCCGGGCGGCGCGGAAGTCCCTGCACGATGCATGAACCGACCCACGCCGAACAGGAGCGCCAACGTCACGGTCGCGCCGATCCCCAGCACGCGCCAGGGCTTGCGCGGTCGCACCAGGGGCGCAACGCGCGGCTTTTCGCTGACCAGCGTCGGGCTCGTTTCAGACAACGTGTCGGAACACACGTCGAGGGTCTGCTCCATGCGCGCGGCGTCGACGACGGTCGCCGCGGGCTCGACTCCCTTGTTGTGCGACGATGATTGGCGCAGGATGCGGACTGCCCGGCGGGCCGCAATCCGGGCGTCGCTTCCGGCGAACGGAGACAGCGCGCTCGCAAGCTCGGCTGCTGTCTGGTACCGGGAGTCCGGATCCTTGGCCAGACACTTGCGAAGGATGGCATCGATCCCCTGCGGAATCTCGCTCCGCAACTTGCTCGGCGGCACGACGGGGTCGTTGACAATCTTGAGGCTCAGCGCGGGGAGGGTGTCCGCCTGGAACGCCCGCTGTCCTGTCAACAGCTCGTACAGCGTCGCGCCCATCGACCAGATGTCCGAACGCGCGTCGGCATCGGCCGGGCAGCGCACCTGCTCCGGTGACATGTAGTACGGCGAGCCGAGCAGCGACCGCCCGTCGGTCAGCTCGAGTGCCCTGTCCCGCGCGATGATCTTCGACACGCCGAAGTCCATCACCTTGATCTGGTCGGTCCCATCGGGACGAGTCGTCCGAAACAGGTTCCTGGGCTTGATGTCACGATGCACGATGCCGTGCGCATGCGCCTCTGCAACCGCTTCGCAAGCCTGCAACACGAAGTTGACGGCCTGCGTGATCCGAAGCGGTCCCTGCTCCGCGATCAGCGCCCCGAGGTCGTCCCCCTCGAGGTACTCCATCACCATGTACGGTTGGCTGGTCGGCAGCTCGCCCACGTCATGCACGCGCACCACGTGCTCGCTCTTCAGCTCGCTCGCGGCTCGTGCCTCGAGAATGAACCTGCGTACCGTCTCCGGGTCGTCGATACCCACCACCAGGAACTTGATGGCGAAGCGCTGCTGGAGCACGGCGTGCCGCGCGGCGACGACCACACCCATGCCACCGCTGCCAATCTCCTCCTCGATGACATACTTGTTCTCGATAAGCGTACCCGGGACGGGATAGGTCCCGCCAACCGCGGGGGAAGCCACCGGAGACTTGACGGACGCCATCGCGAGAGTTTCCAAGTGTACACCACTTGTAGCCCTCTGGGCACCCGGATCCGCCCCTAGCGGACCGCCGCGCCGGCGTCGTCGCGAACGACCTCCAGCACCGCCTTGCCCATCATCGCGCCGTCGTCATCGGTCACCTGCACCTGGACGATCCATGGCCCCGGACCATCGCCTTGGGGCAGCACCGTGACCCATCGGTCTCCTTGCTTCGCCAGCGGCAGGTCGTAACGCTTGTTGCCGATCAGCGCCGACGCCTTGGGGCGCACGCTCGCGGGCGAGATCCGATGGTTGGGGTCGACCAGGCGAATCGCGGCTTCCACGCGATCCCGCGGCCACGAGGCATTCCGGGGCGAAAACTCGATGTCGGCTTCGAGCGCGCGTGCCTCCAACCTCACGGGCGCCACGTCGGTCGGCACGCCCTGGACCGCCAAGCGTACCACCCGACTGGTCTGCGTTCCAAGGAGCGACAGCCGTGCCGGCACTGCCGTCGCGTGCCCACCCCCCGTCGAAACCACCACCCCTGCTCGGTCCGGCAATGCAACACCTCGCCCCGCAGGCAATACGAGCACTCCGTCCGAAGGCACGTGGACCACACCCGGATCCGGAACCACGCGAATCACCCGCATGGGCTTCACCGCGCCGTCGCTCGGGACGCCGTCCGGAGTCACCGAACGGACCTCGAACCAATACTGGCCCGGCGGAAGCTCCCCGGACGTGAACGACGTGGCACTGCCCGGCCTTTCCTGCTGCTCCACGACGTCTTGCAGGGCAGGGTCGCGCGCCAGCTTGACCAGGTACTTGTGGTTCGGTGCCGACGGTTCCCAGCTCGCCCCCAGGCGCGCCGTACCGTCGCCGACGACCACGGCAACCGCGCAGGCACGCCCTCGGACAGCCTCGCATTGCTTGGTCGAGAACGACGGCACGGGCCCGAGCGCCTGCGCCGTGCCCACCGGACCACGCTCGGGAAGCACCTGGTACTGGCCGCTTGCGAGGGAGAACCACCGGCCCGACGAAGCCACGCGCGCACTGCCCTGGTCGACGACCGCCACCAGGCCCTGGCTGTTGCGAATCGCACGAGCCTTTCCGGGGCGAAACGCCGCGAAAAGGTCCGTGCCTCCCATGACGAGCACAGGCTTGGCGCGATGCGGAATGACCATGGACAGCTCGCCCGCCGTCAGGTCGCAACGCGACACGCGGACATTGCTGCCCGGATCCATCGAGATCTCCGTCGGCACATGGACCCGAAGGGTCGTCGACGGCGCAAGCCCCACGACCGTGCCGTCCGGGAGTCGAATCCGGGCAGCCGACGACGACGTCCGGATCGCGGTGCCGGGGGCGATCGGCGCGCCCGCTGTGGCTGCAACCCAGGGAGATGCGGGCGCGGCGCGGAACTCGACACCGGCCGCGGGGGCCAAGAGCTCTGCCGCGTAGTGGGGTCCAGCGGCCTCGACTCGATACGATGTCCCCGCGATCCCCGCAGCTACGAAGACCAGCCCTCCCAGACTCCGAATCGCTTTCCAAAGGTGAGGCATGACAGGAGGATAGCAGCATCGCCCGCCGTTGGAACGGGCCTCACGCGCCGCTTGTCCGTCCTACGGATCGGACCACCGTTTCTTTAGATCCGTGAGGGCCGGGCCGGAACAGAGAACGCTACTCCGCGTGTTCGCGCGGGAGCTCGTCGAACATCGCGCACTGGTTCGGCTCGCAGCATTCCCACTCGGGCTGGCCGAGCTTGTTGGTCGCGAGCCGGTACCAGGTTCCCTTGATGCGCTTCGCGACGAACTTCAAGTCCTTCGCCTTGCCCACCTGCTCGTAGATCGCGTCCCCGATGCGTCGATACATCTGGTCCTCATTGCCCAGGCCGGAGGATGTCGCGCGGTGCCGCGCCACCAACCGAGCACCAGGTGTCACTCGTGTGCGGGCAGGGGTCCGCGCGTCAAACATGTTGATGAAGCAGCAGCGACCATTCGCCACGCTTCGATGTGCGGTTGTCGTCCAGCGATTCATGGTGCGAGACCCATCCCATGCCAAGGGGCTGGAAAGGTCATGCAATCGTATCGGACGCTCGGCAGCCGGGCCAACAAGGAGCGCCGACACGCGCCCGGCGTCCGGCCAGAACAATCCCCCTTCCCGCTCCCCACCGCATGGGCCTCCCTCGCGTGACCTCCGCCCGGCCGCCCACCAGCAGGACCAGAACCCCCCTCGCGCTCGAGCACTTTGTCCAGCGCATCACCGGCAACCTCCCGAAGCGACCCACCAGCAGGACCAGAACCCCCCTCGCGCTCGAGCCTGCGCACTTGCAACAACAACCTCGCTTGATGACGCGGCCGCAGCGGCTTCTTCGGCTCGTCGAATTCGCTGTTCCACAACGACTGCTGCGGAATCCTGTCGCTTCGAAGCGCCTCCACCACCCGTCCCAGGCGACGCCCCCTGCACCGAATGGGACTGCGCTGGCGTGAGCCGTTCCATCGACAGTTCCGCCTGCGCGTCGTCGGCCGACCGAACGTCTCCGAAGCACCTGACGATGACGGGCGTCCCGGGCGCGCTCAGCAGATCCCCAGCGCCAGCACCATCGCCGCCGCCGTCGCCAACATCGGACATCGCCGGCGCATCCGAAGTCGCGTTGGTGCTTCGAACTCCCCGCGTGCGTGGCGTTCCCATCGGACGACCCGTTTGTCCGATGCCAACGCAGCGGATTCCTCGCACAACCGCAGCACGTCGCCGTCCCCCCCGAGGGGATAGGCTGCTCGCGTTTCACGGCGTTCGTCCTTCTTCGGAACCCGTGTCGTCGGATTGGTCGACGGCAAGCCGGCCAACGCGGCCACCGCATGGTGAACCAACACCCGCGCCAGCCCCGGTGGGACCGACGCATCGGCGGCTTCCGCGCAAGTCAACCCGGCATCGCGCCGGAGCAACGCAGTTTCTTCGGGCTACTTGCCCGTTCGTCCATGTCGCAGCGGCCGAAAATGGCGACGCGGTCGACGACGACCGGTTGGCTGGAGATCCAACCGACGTGCCTTGCCGCTGCCGATGGGATGCCTGCGCTCGCCGGGAATTGACCACCCATCGGGGGCTCAGCCGATGAGCCACCGGGCGGCGAGGGCGACCACAGGCGCAGCCGTCGGCCGTCCATGTTGCCAATCACCGTTTTCCACCGCGCTGCCGGCAATGTCGATATGGGTGAACGGAATCGGCAACTCGGCGTCCGCTCCGTGTTTGTCGAGCCCGGAAGCGATCGTCAGAAAAGCCACCGGAAACTGATGCCCGCGTGTCGTGACCGCCGACGCCGCGTTGTTGCATTGAAGCACGTCGTCCGCCTTGCTCCGCGGCCTGACGAAGGCGAAGTCCTCCCGGCGAACCCGCGAGATCTCGAAGGGATCGCCCCAGATCTCGCCCAACGCCGCAAGCCCCGACGAAATTCGGTGGATGCGAGCCGGGCCGTTGTCGAGCGCCACCGAATAGGGCCCCACCATGCGCGCAGCATGCCCCGTCAGCGTCGCCACCGACAAGATCCGCGGCTCCACCGAGAGGATAGCCTCGCAGCGCAAGTGCGAGAGCAGGTCCGCCAGCACCATTCGCCCTTCGGCGTCCGTATTGCCCACCCGGACCCGCACCCCCGCGTGAGACGCGACGATCTCGTCCGCCACGTAGGCGTCAGCTCCGATGGAGTTCCGAACGGCTCCGATTAGTGCCACCACGCGCAGGCCTTTGGGCTGCATCTGGGCAATCGTCTTGACGAAACCGGCGACTGCACCGGCACCGCCCTTGTCCCGGCTCATTCCCACCATGCTGCCGCCGGTTTTCAAGTCCGAACCGCCCGTGTCGTACACCACCCCCTTGCCCGCCAGCAGAACGGTCTCCCGCACGTCGCCGTCACCCACGTACTCGAGCCGGATGACGCACGGCCGGTGGCGCTCGACACCCCTCGATGCTCGTGCCACCGCGGCGATCAAAGGATACTCCTGCTCCAGGCACGACGGCTCATCGATGACCTCGACACGCACGCGCGTGCCGGCGAAAGCGTCCACGCAAGCCAGCGCGACAGCCGAAGGGGACATCCGCTCGGGATTGGTTCCGGTGATGTCTCGGGCCAGACGCCGTCCGGTTTCGATGGCGGTCAGCAACTCGGCCAGCGCGACACCGTCGGTTCCAGGCGGGTTCTGGAACCCGATCTCGACCACGGGCTCGACGTCGTCCTCCGAATGCGCTTCGCGCGCCTCGAGAGGCTCCCACAAGCCCGCGAGCGCGCCGAGCACGGCGACCTCCAACGCCCTTTCATAGGTCTGTTTCAAGGGTGTTCGGGGCACCAGCAGCAGAATACGACGCGCTCCTGCGTCACGCGCGCGCACGACACCAGCTCGACTCGCATCCGCAAACCGTCGCACGTCGTCGTAGTCCCGACCCAGCGGGCCTGTCGGAGCCACCACCAGTCGCCCGCCCGCGATCTCCGGCGCCACCAGCAGCGTGACATCCTTGCCCACTCGCGCGTCGAACCGCGCCGCCTCGTGAAGCCGCCGATGCACCGCCTCAAGCTCGCCAAGCTCGATCGTCGGTGTCACCACGACGACGGCATCCCACCTGTTCGAATCGACCGACGCGAGCGCCGGTTCATCCACGGCTGTGATTGCGGGGAGCGCCACGCCGATACCCTAGAGAGAATGCCCGCCGGGCGCAATGGGGCGTGGCGCCGGCCCGTGGCGTGGCCTTCTGCCAGACGCCCGGGTCGAGCTTGCCGCGTGGCGGAGTGCGGCGCGGTTCACCGAGAACCGTGCGCTCGAAGGTTGGGGCGATACGGCAACACCGCCGCGCGAATACGAAACGTGAGAGTGCGGCGCCGCGATGAATGATGACCTGGGTCGGTGCGCAACTTGTTCCGCCTGCGGCGGCGCGGGCATCTTCCGAAACATCGGATGCGATGCACCAGGCCCTCGGTCATGGCGTCGTTGCGTCTCGCCGTGCCGATTCAGCGGTCTTCCGATGGGTCCGAGCAGAGCAGGTTCCGCCACCAAGTGGCGGCCGCCCCATTCGCTGCGATTCCGCCACTTGCGTGACAATCCCCGGCAAGAAACGCACGGCGGAGTGGTGGTCGGGCACGGTCGGGGTGGCGGGCCGTCACTTCGGCTTGCTCGGGAAGCATTCCCTTGCGTGGCCTCCTGGGAACACTCGGACGGGACGGCAGGTAGGCCCCGAGTCTAAATAACCCCAGCGGGTACAGGAGCCCGA